>Ga0209489_110221_pt1 | contig 10785 bp, 3 predicted proteins | sample SiratrowhiteBW_FD_187527 | JGI IMG/M metagenome (GOLD analysis project Ga0209489, IMG submission 187527) | Root nodule microbial communities of legume samples collected from California, USA - Siratro white BW (SPAdes) (version 2) | ecosystem: Host-associated > Plants > Roots > Nodule | place: USA...
TTTTTTTTTTTTTTCATGTAAGTTGCACTACAGTTTATTATTTATATGATATTTCTGATATTGCGTGCAGACGCTCATAGAATATTAAGCTGTTTCTCGTAATAAAATATTACATTTTAATAAAATAATAATAATAAGAATAATAATAAGAATTATGATATATTAACATTTTCTTTACGTGTCATTATATTTATTTCTTGACATAGTTATAAGGTAAAAAATAATATTTTATTTATTTACGTGTATTATATTTATATTTTTTATTTTTTATTTGAGTTTTAAAAAGATTTATCAACAAATAATATATTAAAACAGAAAAAATTATTTAAACTCTCTTATTTTTTATAACATTTTGATAAAAAACATAAATATACAATATTTTTATTTTTTTATTTATTAAATGAGTTTAAAAATACTTTATCAACTAATTACATAATTAAAATAAAAAAACAAAAATAACATAAACACATAGAATTCTTAACATAAGTTTAAAAGTTAATCTCGACAAGTCACGTACAAACATACAGAAAAAACTAGTCAGATACGAGTGTTATATATTTTAAAAAAAATTCATAATTTTCTAAAAATACTTTTACTATAATTTCAAATATACTTATAAACAAATCATAGAAAAATACAAATATCATATATTTTTAAAAAAATTTATAATTATAAATTATTAAAATATATTTTTTATTATATCCATGTATTAAATAAAAATACCTTTAAAAACGATTTCAAAATATAATTTTCTAATAATAATAATAGTAATCTACAAGTGTAAGTATAACAATATTTCGGTATCATCACACCAGTGCTCATCTGACACTAAAGTTGTAAAAAAAACGTCAACATGTAATAAAATAAAAATTTGTTTGTGCTATAAGGGTAATGAAACATCTAACCTATATAATAAAATAATAATTTATTTTAAGGGTAAGTTTGCGGTATCAGGGCCATTGATTCTCTTTCTTCCTCTCGCATCTATCTAACTGCATAATCTGCGAGAAAGGAAAAATCGAAACCCAGATTCCAGTTCCCATATTGAATAAAGCTATTAAGCAGCATGGCATATGGAACCAACGACAAGCGTGGCGCAACCAACAGCGACAATTCTACCCACACAGGTAATAACCATCACATCGTCACGGTATCCGCTCCTTCTCTTATCACCACTACCACCTCTTCCCTCTCCAACAATCCACCCCATACTCCAAATCACCACCCTCACTCCTCTGGAATCGTTCACTCCTTCAACAACTACAAAAAAGGGAAACAAGATTTCAGCCGCGCCGAGATCAAGAGTACTGTAACTGGCGATTCCTTCAACAACCACGGATCAGGCTCCCAAACTTTTAGAGAGGCCCAGATTCGTTGTGCTGAGAAATCTACCAAACAGAGTGGATCTCTTTTTCCCTTCAAACGAGACCATGTGGCCAGCTACGGAAGTCTCCACTCCTTCAATAATAAGGGTAAGGGGTCCCAGTGTTTCGACGGTTTCAAGCTCAACTAATTACATCTCAGGTCTCTGCTTTTCTAATCTCCATACTTTTGCTGCAAAACCTTCTACTGTTGTAGGGAAAAGAGTGAATCAGATATGCTCATGTTAGTTTCATGTTGGTGAAGGAAACTGTTTAATTCTATGCTTAAATTTTATCGCCGTTTCCCTTCCAGATGCTTATGGAACACATATAATTAGGTGTTTTATTTTTTTATTGTTTCGTTTTCTCTATTTTAATTTATAAAATCTAGAATTTTATATTTTATTTTTAATATTCTATTAACACAAAATCTATAAATATTAAATTTCAACTTGATAAAAATAAAATAACATAATAAATACTGCATCACGACAAAATCTATAAATATTATATTTTTTGTGTGATAGTATCCTAACCTGAATTATTTCTATTCATGAGGGTATCCGATGCTTTGCCGCTACGTGTCACGATTCTTAATACAAGTTATTAAAGTTAGCATTGATATGTTCTTCATCTTTAAAATTTTTTTCATCAAAAATTTGATTATAGCTCTTATATTAAAGAATTTATCCATTTGATTTAATTAAGTTTATATAGTTTTGAAAATGATTCTGGTGGATAAACTTCGAGTTAATATTTTAACTTTGGCTATTAATGATCTTTTATTTATATAATGTACACAAAAGATATACATAAATTGGTTTTTCTGATTATTATTATTATCATTATTATTATTATTATTATTATTATTATTATTATTATTATTATTATTATTATTATCTAAAAGGAGATCGATAAAATTGATAAATTGGTAATATAAAAATTAAAACTAATTTTAAACTACTTTAGGAAATAATTATTTAACTCCAAAAGGATCAAATAGTTAAACTAAAGGAATGATTTTGCAATTTTTCTCAAGTGACTATTATTCATTCATTGACTTAACTATTTCCGAGTCCGTCGCAGAAAGATGAAATGAACTTCATGAATTTGGTAGAACATGATAGTTAATTTTAATAGTAATGTGATTCATTCTGTCATTTTTTTAATGAATTGCATAATTTTTTTAAATTTTTTTATTGATTTGTATTATGTTAAATAATTAAACATTCAATATTTTGTCAGCTATTTTTCTTTGGTTAACTTATTTATTTTCTATATTTATCTTTTCTAACTGTTTTACATGGTTAAATTTTTTTATAAGAAGAAAAAACATAGATAAGAATTAAAATTAAAAATATTTAATCTAGAATAAAAATCTTAAAATGAAGTTAAAATGAAACATAGATAACATAATTTTAAATTTATTTGTTTGTTTTTCTTATAATCATACGTATTACTATTTTTTTCGTAATTTTTTCTTATTTTAACTTAATTTTATTTCTAAAAAAAATATATTACTCTGTAAATTGATGATTGATTTAATATTTTTTAAAATTATTAACATTTTTACGTATTTTTAGGTATTTGGATTTCGAGATAGTTTGTTGTATGAATGAGTGGAGGTGGTTTCTCTTCTTAGTGTTGGCAAGCTTGGACAGCATATCAACATGTGTGTTTTGCTCTCTTCGACGTGTTCAACCTTCGGTTTTTTGAATTGAGACATCACGTTGATTACCTTGTGATATTATTGTAAACCTGCAATAAGTGTTTCGTACTCAATTTGGTTATTTGTCATTTTGAAGTCAAAATGTAGAGATTGTTCAATTATAAGCCTCCTGGTCCTTCTAAAATTATGTTAGCTTTGGTTCCCTTGGCATTGGATGATCCATCAATGTAAAGTACCCAACTCTTTTTCACGGTCTTTGGCTTAAGACTCAATTCCACCATGAATTCGGCCAAGCATTGATATTTGATGGGACTTTATAATTCATATTTTAGCCTATACTCGAAAAGTTCAAATGACCACCCTATCATTCGTCGTGCTAACTCTAGTTTGGCAAGGACTTTCATGAAAGACTAATCAATTTTTATTATGATTGAGTGGTTTTGGAAGTAGACTCGCACGTGTCTTGCAATGTTAACCAATGTTAATGCCACTTTTTCAATGGTTTGGTACTGTCTTTCGGCATCTTAAAGTGTTTGACTAACAAAATACACAAGCTTTTGCTATTTGTTATCTCTTGCACTGGTACTAAGTTGATGACCTCATCAGAGACCTAAGTACACAAGAATTGGTGGGTTAAGGATGGGTTTCTATATTACTGGAAGTGACGCCATGATCTATTTGACTTGTGTAAACATCTCTTCACATTGCTGAGTCCAAAGAAATCTAGACGTCTTTCTTAGAAGTTGGATGATCGGTTTGATCATCTCGGTTAGTCTTGGGATGAATTGGGATAATGTTGTCAACTTCACTACCAATTTCTGAACTTCCTTTATGTTTTTCGGGCTTCACATGTCCATGATGGTTTGACACTTGTTAGGATTAGCCTCAATTCTTCCATATGTGAGCATGAATATGAGGAATTTTCCACCATTAATCTCGAACACACATTTCTTAGGGTTTAACCTCATGTTGCTCTTCCTTAAAGCTTCAAAAACCTTTACAAGGTTGGTCGCATATTACTCGCACGAGTTAGACTTAACAACGATGTCATATACATAGACTTCAACATTTATGCATATGAGGCTCTCGAAAACTTTGTTCATGAGTCTTTGATACGTGGTCCTAACATTCTTTAGGACGAATGACATCACTTTGTAATAAAAGTTGGCGTTATCAGTCGTGAACGTTGTTTTTTCCTTATTCTTTGGGTGCATGCAAATTTGGTTGTAACTAGAGTACGCGTCGAGGAAGTTCAAAATCTTATGTCCTGCGGCTTCATCTTCTAGTCGGTCTATGTTCCGTAAGGGGTATGTGCCATTTTGGCAGGCTTTGTTGAGATCGGTATAGGTTGTGCACATCTGCCATTTGCCATTCGCCTTTTTCACCATCACCATATTGGCAAGCCAAGTGGTGTATTTAGCTTCTCAGATGAATCTTGCATTTAACACCTTCTCTGCCTCTTCTATTGTTCCAACTCTCTTTTCATCACCAAGCTTTCTCTTTTTCTGAGCAACAAGTCGAGCATCTTTTTACACAAACAAATTGTGAGTAATGACATCGGGATCCACACCTAGCATATTAGTTTTCGTCCATGTAAACATGTCACCATTTTGTAGTAGTACAAGTCAGATCCTACTTGTCTCTTATTCTTTCAAAGAACTCCCTAACTTTCAAAGAACTCTGCTTCGCTGGGTTCTACACGAACATTATCAATTCATGGTTCGAGGTCAGTAACATTCACAGTATGTTCCCTTTATAGGCTCATCTTCTGATTACTTGGATTCTTATAACTCGGCTTTAGGGGTTCCATTTTTAGGATTGTTCCATCGCATTCCCTATCGGTTCTTTGGTCAAAATGAATTGTTATGATGTCAACCGATTGTGAGTGGAACTTCATTGCCAGATGCGCAATGGATACTATTGCTCCAAGTTAGTTCAAATAGGGTCGTCTAAGGAGGATGTTGTAGGACGTATTCACGTCTACCAGTAGATATAGAATCTTGATAGTTCGCTCAAAAGTTCTCCCTCCCTAAACTTGGTATACAAATTGATGTATCTTCTAGTGTCCACATGTTCCCCTAAGAAACCTACAATTTTATCGTTGTATGGGTGAATCTCAACCTCCGATATCTGAAGTTTCTTGAATCTTTTCCAATATAGGATGTCAATAGATCTCTCCTGATCAACTAGGGTTTTTATCACTGTGAAGTTCTCTACCTCAATAGTAATGACCATGAGATCATCTTGTCTGGGATTGATTGCTTTAAAATCATCATTAGTGAAAGTTATGGGTAACATCGTTCGTCTGACGAGGACGACAACCAAGTTAACCAACTAAACGAGGTGTCGCTTTCGAGCATACTCAAAGGGTCCTCCTCTAGCGAATCTCCTTGCTATAGTGTTGATTACTCCTCGGAGGGGGGCGTCTTCCTGATGGTTCTCTCTCTCAACATGTTGTTGTGGCGTGATCTTGTCTTTTCATCTTGTCTATGACTGGGATGTCCTCAACAAGAATAGTCTTGATGAGGATGGTCTCTTGATTGTGAATTAACATCTTTTTGACTCGGAGAATGCCAAGTAGTTGCTCATTTGTGTTGAACAAATCTTTGGAGGTGTCCAACTTGTATTATTGTTCTATTTTATCTTAGAGTGTCATACACTCTACGAATTATGCCCATAATTCTGGTCAAAATGCCAATGTTTTCTCATATTTGTGGGGTTGGAATGAGCTCGACATTCAATCCTTCTTCTAGTATTCTTCCCCTGTCATCATTAATCTTGTTGCTTCACTGGATGTTATGACCCAAATTTCTCTTTACGTTTTTCCTTATCTGCATTGCTCTTGGCTTTGACTTGATTATGAAAGTTGCATAGTTCCTCCAATTGCATAAACTTAAATGCTATTTGTCTTAGTTTATTGAAGTCGGTTGCTGGTTTTTTGTATAAGTTGTCAACAAATGGCCCAGGTTTGAGTGTCGTCACAAGGTGGTGTAAAACTACTTATGGATTCAAGTTGCAAATTTGCAAGGGTAGGTTTCTGAACCTTTCCATCAAAAGTCTTAATGACTCTCCCTTTTCCTACCTTATGTTTATGAGTGCCAAGGATATCATGTGATGTGGTTGGTTGGTGGAAAATTATATGTCGAACTTGCTCACCAGGATATCAAAACTATCTAGTAAGAGTGGTGGAAGGCGAGTGAACTAGCTCAGGATTACCCCTTTAACGAGGTTGGGAATACTTGACAAAATACTGCATCCTCATGAATCTATAGGCTCATTTAGGTGACGTGCTCGTCAAGATTAGTGGTGCGATCATATTGGTCTAGACTAAGGCCTTTCCAATTGGTAGAGAGTTGAACATTCATGATTTTGTCTACAAATGGGTGGCACCTACTACCTCCCATTTGGAGTGAGGTGTTGGTGGAGGTACGCAATTACGATTACCCCTCCACAACTTCGATTGTCACTACATGTACTTCTGCGGTTTGATCAAGAGGACATTGTGATATTCTTTGTTATGTTCTCACTTTCTGGAGGTGGAGAAGATCGAGGGTTATACAGTTGTCATCTCATTTCGTCATTCTCCTATCTCAGCGTTTGAATTTTTTTTGTGTTCTTTTGTCTCATCTTTGTCATCTCACGTTGCAAAGTTACAAGTAAAGTCATCTGGTCGTTGTCTACCATCCTAAGATCTTCATGTCTCTGGTCTTGAATTCTATTTCTGGTTGATATCAATGAACTTGTTGTACCTTTATTCTCAGCCTTATAGTGAGTGTTAATTGTTCTTATATAGACCTTGAAGGATCTTCTTTACTGCTTGATCTTCAAACAACTATTGTCGGTCTTCAATTTTTAATAATTCTTGATCAATGGTGAGAGAAGTACTTGTAAAAGACACTTTAATATGAAAGTCAATTCATTTTAATATTAAAGTCAATTCTAAAATATCAAAATCTTATTAGAATTGGTGTTAAAAAACGTATATTTCTTTTAGTGTTTCTCATATTATTTATATAAAAAAAAAAGATTGATATGATTAATCTGATCTTTAATTTAATAATTTTCATAATAATAATAATAATAATATATTATTAGTAGATAAATGCACTTAGAGAAAAAAAATAATATAAAATATTCCATACGACTGAATTATAAAAAATTAATATAAAATATTTCATATGACATAAACTATTTTTTCTTTAATCCTTTCTAACTTATGATTTCATGAATTCATATCTCTATACTTTTTTTTTTTTTCAACTTGCTCATACATTATTTTGGAACGAGGATTTTATAAATGTACTTTAACTCTTATCTTAATATCTATTCTTAGAGTTAAATTTCTAGCTAATACCGATAATTAAACCCACATTTAATATAATTTATATAACTGGTGGATTAAGTACATTGATGGAAAAAGAAGCTTTGTTTCTTTAAACTTATTAAAGTGGCATACTTTTTCTTTTATAATAAAAATATAAAGTTAATCTAATTCATTTAATTATTGGTCATACATGGGAAGTTTTGTTTATTCTGATTAAAACAATGAATCATTCATGTGAAAACAAAGAAAGTGGGGCAAATACACGATTATACTTTTTTTTACCATTAAGTTCTAAAGTCAATTAACTCATCCTTTTACGTCAAAATAAATTGCTAAAAGTCAGTCCACTCATTATTATAGACAACATGTGAATGGAAAAGTTATATTATAACGTGAACCACTAAAGCATTATAAATGATATGAAAGCATTATAAATGATAGGAATCTTGACCCTTTGAATAATTAAGAAAAAAGTTATTTAGAAATTAATATTTAATTAGAAATGATAGTTAATTATGAAAAAAATAGTCTATAAATTAAATTTTGGTTGTTAAATAACTATAAAATAAAGGTAATGATTGAATTTAGTGATCAATTAAGTGAAATAATTGGTATCTAACGTTAGCTACCAAAGTTGTGGTAACCTATACCATTGATTCTAAATTGGTATGTAATTAAGTTAGAGACTAATTTAGAATCTGATGGTATATGTCACTAAAATCTTGATAGCTAATGTTAGATACTAATTATTTGATTTAATTGATCACTAAATTCAATCACTACTCCTATTTTGTAGTTATTTATATTTAATTTGATTACTATTTTGGTAACAATTAATAATTATTTTATTTGATAGTTAAAAATTGGTCTCTAACCAATTTTTTTCTTGTAATAAATCTTAATCTATATTTATTTTTAAATATGGATACCTTTGCATAATGTGCATTTATTTTTAAGTATGGATAAGCTTAAAATGCTTTTAGATTAGTCAGCACCAAAAGTACATAATATAATTTGAATGTAAAAATTATACAAACCAAAATCGTATAAGATCTTTAATTATATAATTTTTGAATAAAGTCACGAGGAGTTTGGTTTCTTTCACATGTACAGTGAATTATTGCGTAAGAGTCACGGGTATTACTTTTTGACATCACCACTACATGTAAAGGCCAAATTGTGACCTGTCATTGCAGTTTCCTCGAGACATCCCTTTATTTTCATAGGCTCTCTATCCAAGGGTTTGGTGAAACTTCTTCGTTGGCATGAACGAAAATTTGAATTTACTTTTCCTAATTGTAATTTTACAAATGCAAATTTTATTCCCTACAAAAAGTTAATTATATATATATATATATATATATATATATATATATATATATATATATATATATATATTTCATCATTCAATTTTTAAAATTAAATAATTTTAAATTTTGTTATTAATATGTAATTCCATTTTTGTTATTGATATTCTACAAAAATAAATGATTGATTATAACCATTTACAATATATCATTTTTTCTTACTAATGATGGTGTAATACCTTAATCAATAGTTTCATAATAAAAATTAATCTAGAATTTAGTTTTAGAGATAGATGAAATAATATGTGAAAATTCTTTTAACAAAAAAATTGTTTAAATAAAAAAGTTAGTTATTTAGTTTTTATTTTTATAATAATTACTAATTATCTTTAGAAGATATTTTGTCTGTAAAAATCTACCAACTTTCTTTTTCTAACAAAGTTGTTATTATCTTTTTCTTTGTTTTTTCTCTAAAATTTCACCTTCATTCCTTATCAAATTGACGATCGTAGATTATCTCTAGATTCTTGGTGTTGTATAGAGCAAGAGTGTTCGATTAAATTCTTGAATAGAGTTAGGTTGCCTGTGATTATAGGTTTTTGGAACTCCTTTGAGTATCTCTACTCTATAGAGGTATGGAAAGCTAGTTGTATATTTTTTTTTTATAAATGTTAATTCTTTTTGAGATAATGAATGTTATGCATGATGCGTGAGATATATTTGTGAATTCGGGTAAGAGATGCAAATTACATATTTTTTTATAGATATTGTAATAACTTATTTTATGTATGAATTGGATGAATTTGGATAAATGAGTGTTTATATATTGTATGACGAACTATCAATGTTTGTGAATAATGTGATGTGTAATCAAGACATACCCGCTTTGAGATCGTATCCTGACTCTACTAGTTATTGGAATCGTAAATGAAGATGACTAGGTGGTAAGAGTCGAATGAGGTTCATATGACTATGCCACGGTGTGAAAAAGAACCGGTTAAGACCATATCATATGGATTATTAGATTCATATGACTACGCTACGGTATCAAAAAGAACCGGTCATATTAGATCATGTGGGTTAAAGGATTCATATGACCACGCTACGGTGTGAAAAAGAACCAATCAGACCGAATCATATAGATTAAGTTTATATGACTACGCTACGGTGTGAAAAAAAACCTATCAGACCAAATCATATGGGTGTCTCATGAGTGTGATGTGTTAGTGATAATCTGATGTATGAGATGAATTACAAAAGCTTGATTTGTTGTTTGGTTGAGATAGAAATCCAATTTATGAAAATATATATGTTTTTAAAACTATCTAGCTTATCCTTCTTTTTGTGTGTTGTTTTTTTTTGTTTTTTTATCTGCGATGATTGTGAATTACACAGAAATAGAGGATTTGACAGGTAATGTGACTCCTTAGTGAACTGATAGAAAAGTTTAATTTTATTTTATGATTATACAAAGATATTTTTAATAAATTTTATGTGAAAAAATATATTTTAAAATATATAATAAAAATATGAATATTTATATTTAGATTTATTATATAATTCCTTTACAGTAAAGTTCCTACGAAAAATGGGATATTATAATAGGGTACCGTATTAAAATTACACATCATAGACCTCATAATTTACTATCGCTTTATTAGAATCAAAACCATCTCTGTTACGTATTATTTTGTATACTTCAATTTGCATAGAAAAGATATCATGGATCTAATAATTAAAACGGCCTATATTAAAGTTGCTAAATGTTTTTCAGCTATCTCAAGTAATTCCTTTGTTAAAATCAATATCTAAGCATGTGCTCTCTATATATTTAATTTATCTTTGTTGATAAAAAAAAATAAAAAATCCAAGGTTACTAATAATCAATATCTTAGACAATCTAGTAATGTAGTAAGTTTTATTTTGTTATAATTCCATTTGCAAATCAGATAAATAACAGAGACCGAATAATCAAAATTGCATATTCTAAAGCTTTATTATATATATATATATATTAATGAGCAAAAAGTTTAAACATCCTAACAACATTGAAAATTCAAATATCACCTACCCTATGCTACAAATTCAAAAAGTATATAAAAGAAAACAATTTGAATTGGATTA
>Ga0209489_110225_pt1 | contig 10779 bp, 3 predicted proteins | sample SiratrowhiteBW_FD_187527 | JGI IMG/M metagenome (GOLD analysis project Ga0209489, IMG submission 187527) | Root nodule microbial communities of legume samples collected from California, USA - Siratro white BW (SPAdes) (version 2) | ecosystem: Host-associated > Plants > Roots > Nodule | place: USA...
GAAAACTTATATATAATTAAGTTTATGTTTATTTAAGATTTATTTGAAAATTTTGAATTATAAATGTCCTTTCTTTTAAACTTCTATTATTAATTAGATTTATACTTATTATCAAAAATATATTAAATATAAAAACTGAATAACTTATAATAAAAAAAGGTCAAAATAATTAAAATAAAAAAATGAAATAAATATTTTTTATGTTTATTAAATTATTATAAATAAAAAACAATAGAATAAGAAACATTGTATCCCTGAAAATAAACCACATAACCCTCGTAATAAACATTTTGAAAGGTTTTGGTAAACCGTTAGATAAGTTTTCTTAAAATTTAATATGTTACAGTGACAAAGGTTGTGGTGCTAAGAAACGCAGATTTACAAAAATTTACAATTACTTGATTTTAGTTATTTTATTATTTTACAAGTATGATTTTACTTACAAAGTTTGTAAATCACATGATAAATTAAATAATATATTTTCTAACTTCATACTTTAAGATTATGCATTATGTATTTTACGTAGTAACTATTATTTTTTTTATACACAAATATCATTTAACTTTTTAACTTTAGAACATTTAAATTACTTTATATTTTTGTACGCGTATAATTTATATTATCTACCTGATTGGTCTAATTATTACAGTGTTAGAAATTTCTTCTAAATTGAGAAAGAATTAAGTTATTTTAGATTAGAATATAAAACCAATGAATATTAAAAAAAATAATTATTCAGTTTATAAATAAAATTAAATAATAAGTATTTTAAATATTTTATAAAATATTTTTTATAATATAAGTTCAATATATTTAATTACTTTATTTTTATATAATAAAATAAGTGTGTAGGATAAGACCTCTCATGCATCTCAGATTTATAAATAGAAATCACTTTTTTGGTTAAAGAGATCTAATCGTCACTAGGTACTTCGCACATCATTTAGGACGAACTCAACAATTTCAAACTAAATTTTGTTAGTACTAAGCTAAATATACCTGTAATAATTCTTCTATCATCATAAAAAAAGAAACTAAGAAAATCAAGTTATGCAATTCTTTCGTGAACTGAACTATCAAGTACCATGAGAGATTTGATGAGAGATCTCATGTTCTACTTATAAAACCTATATCTCCGATAACAAAAATATTCTTCTTGTGGCAGGCACAACAAGAATTGGCCAAGAACATATTGATTGCTAAAGTGAATAACATCAATTTTGGTGTTAACCGTAGTCCTTCCTTTATAATATACTCTTTTTGTGACAAAAAATAATCACACAGAATCTTTACTATAGAAAACATGATTTTCAAAAAATATGACTTTCCAAATCAAGACAGTAACAACAAGAGAATTTTTACTCATTGAGGGAGCAATGGACATATTATAGATATCTGTTATAAAAAGCATGTTCCCTAGGTCACAAACTGCATTATAAGAAGTTATCTCAAGTCTACAATATTAACAACGAGAAAAATGTAGCAGAAAAGGGTCAAAAAGCTATTGAGGGCAAGGATATCCATATAACGCCACAACAATATCAAGTTTTTGCCGATCTTTTTAACCAAAATGCCAGTCTATCCAAACATAGGCTCAAATAAATCAAGTGGGTTATTTTTATGCTACAACTATCAACCATGCTTCTGATCACTCACCAATTGAAAATGATAATTTTTTGTCAAAAAAACATTTGTGGACTCTTGATTCAGGTGCTACTGTTTGCACTCTGATTTTTTTTCATACGATCGTATTAAACCAATTATCATCATAAGTCTTCTTAATGGCAACAATGTTTCTGCACATTATTATGGAACCATTCCAATGATATTTTATTTGTTCCATAATTTTCTTTTTAACTTAATATCTCTAACAAAAGTCACATTTACTCTTCCTTGCATATTATCATTTTTTTTTAATAATTGTGTCATATAGAACAACAAGAGGAATGAGAAGATTGATTTAGTTGATATGGTTGCCGGCTTATATATTTTTAATTTTTTTATTATTCAATTTCAACCCACTATTATTATTTTGATACCATCTTAGAATCATTCGTTACAAGAAAAAAAAAATTAAGAAAGCAGAAAGATGAAAGGAAAAATGGAAAAAGATAAAAAATTGAATAAAGGAAGAAGACAAAAATGTGTGTGTATTCTTTTATTATTCATTCTGTGTCAATAAAGTATAAGACATGGTAATTTATTCAGGTAAGAAAGATTGTGAAGTAAGTAAAGGTGACAAGTGAAGCATAGGGTGACAGGTGAGTGGCCACCAAAATATAAATTAAGAGTATATAATAATATGACTACTATAATATATTTTCTTAAACTTTTTATGGACAAAATAAATAAAAAATATTTGATTTAATTTATATAAATTAACAGTATATAATAATATAGCTACTATAATATATTTTCTTAAACTTTTTATGGACAAAGTAAATAAAAATATTAAATTCAAAATTTTAGAACATTTAAATTATCTTTATTATTTTATTAGTTTAACGGTATTAGATAGAAGCATCTTTTAAATTTAAAAGAAAATTAAGTTATTTTATATTAGATTATAACTAATAATAGAAGGAAAAATCAATGTATATTAAAAAACTAATTATTCATTTTTTAAATAAAATTAAATTATAAGTATTTTAAATATTTATAAAATAAAAATTTTCCTTTTTAATATAATTTCAGTATAGTATGAAATAAGTAATATATATATATATATATAAGCATAACGTAAAAGATTGGATTGCTGTCATAGATTTTATGGTGTTAGATATATGTTGTTGCACAGCCTTCAATTACATCCTAAAACTCTATGCTACGATCAAACCTAAAGGAGATCCTTTTAGAAATATTTCATTGTCATTGGATTACATAAATTTTCAATCACTAAAATTACATGATAAATTAAATAAAATATTTTCTTATTTACTTGATCTATATATAAAAGAGTCATTTTTCATGCTTTAAGATTATGTATTATATATTTTGATAGAGTAATTATTATTATGTATACATAAATTTTCAAATATTTCAGTGACTTTTTATTTTCATATATGTATAATGTATTATTTAATTAATTCAATTACTATATATTGAAACTAAGTTGGTGTGGCTAAGTCTTTTAAATTTTAAAAAAGTAAAACTGTTTTGGATTATTATATGTATATATATAAATTGTTTTTTATTTTATTCTTATAATGTTTAAAGATACCATTTACATTTCACAATTAAGAAAATCAATTTTGAAAAATATAAATAAAATATAATAGAAAAAACTAATAATAAAAGAAAAAACTAACGTAGATTAAAAAATAATTATTCATTTTTTAAATAAAATTAAAGTATAAGTATTTTAAATATTTTATAAGGTTAAACTTCATATTATAATATAATTTTACAATAATTAGATTATAATGTATAGATTTTACAATAATTAACTATATAAGGTATCTAATTTAGGAATAATTATACATGTTTGATAACGTGTTAAGATTTATTGAAGAATTTTAGATTATAAATATCGTCTCTTTTAAATTTCTATTATTAATTAAATTTATACTTATTATCGAATATAAGTCAAATACAAAAACTGAATAACTCATTCTAGAGAATGTCAAAATAATTAAAATAAAAAGTCTAAAATAAATATCTTTTTATGTTTATTAATATGATATCCAATTATTATAAATAAAGAAAAAAAATGTTTTGAAAGATTTTGCTAACGCATTAAATAAACCTTGTTAAAATTAAAAATTTTAGAATGACAAAAGTTGTGTGCTACTAATGGAAATTCATAATGTTGAAATTAGAGGAGAACTCTTTAAATACATACTATGGTTTTATTTTCATTGGTTAGATAAATTAATTTTATTTATCTGTTAATACTTTAAGAATATACATTTTTATACACAATTTTTGACTAATTTAAAATTTTGGAATATTTAAATTATTTTTTACTTTTACATATGCATAATCTATATTATTTCAAACATCACACACAGTAGATTCACAATCACACAGCAGCATCTTATGCAGATCAAATTCACCCAGTTTCAAGAACAACAAAACACAGTCAATTATACTGGTTCACCATTCCTCAAAGGCTACGTCCAGTCTCCTTTGCCTGACAAGCAAAGAAAATTTCACTAACTTTAATCAATTATTCAAACACAAACAATTATACAATTCTTACTCCACGTAAGAATCAAACACCCACTAAAATAAGCACCTACTCCACGTAGTCCCCACTTAAATCAACAATCATACACAGACTAAGACCTATAGCCTACAACAATACAATACTTCAAATGTTTCACAAATTTACAATCAATTTACACAAATCTTGATACAAAAAAGGATTAAGAATGGTAAAGAAAGAAAAACTCCCTTATTGGCGCGCAAAAGAGGCCTTTGCACAGTGTTGAAGAACTCCAATAGCATAGTGTTGGTCAAACAGTTACTCTTCAACAAAAAGCTTCAATTGATTTTATTCAAGAACTCTCAATTGCCTAAAAGTGTTTTTCACAGTTTTCTGTTGTAATGATTCTCTATTTTTCGTTTTTTAGTAAGTCTGTATTGTGATGCATGTTAGAAACCTTGTTGTTTTTATAAAAGAAAAAGCGTCAACTCTATTTTCAAAAAATAGTTAATTTAGTTCTGTTAGGCATCGAATAACTCAATTTCATGAATACGGGAATCGCTTTATTTTTGCCTACTGCAGTATTTAAAAATCAGTTTGAACAAAAACTTAACTAACTCCTTTTATTTAGATTTTTAAAACACTTTTAGACCATTGTGCTGTTGGACTTCTCCTTAACTATGCATAGGTTTTTTGCCAATCAAGTCTAAACCCACTCACACCAGACCAAGACCTAAACCACATCTAATTGCTTGCTTGCTTTATCTTGTTAGACTTGTCTTGCATAGCTTCATCAAATTATTAATCTTATAAAATTATTAACAATTTTTATGTAATTCAATAATTAAAACTACAGATTGAAATATAATATTTGTCTTATTTACTTTATCTATAAAAGAGTCGTTTTTCATACTTTAAGATTATATACGGCATATTTTAAATTTTCTTTATTTTAATCAACATAAAGAATTCTATAAATAGAGATAATTAGATTATTTCAACTTATATACAAAAACACATAGATACATAGTACATCCTCATCCCAAAATATATTCATTCTAAATAATAACTATGGTTATGTACATATAAATTTTGAGAGATTCAAAATTTTAAAATATTTGAATGACTTCTTATTTTTATATGTGCATAATTTATTATTTAATTAATCTAATTATTATATAGATAATTAAGTCTTTTAAATTGTAAAATAGTAAAGTTATTTTATAATTGTCCTCGCTGTAATAATTAAACTTTTCGGGATATGTAAGGATCAGTTTGACACCGCAGATAATAAAATGCATTGTGAAAATGGGACTGGACAAATCTTCATGAAAACTTGTCCTGAGGTAATCCAAAACTCTACCTTACTATGCCCCATGTCTAATTCTTGCACATTTGTTTTTAGACTTCACCCTTTACACTGCATGGTTAACCTTTCCAAGTATTTCAAAGGAAACAAGTATTGACTAAATACTATAAGTTTCTCTCCGACTGCTTCACACAAATTCAGCAAGTTCCAAAAGAATTTGGACTTCACACCATCACTGACATCTAGTTTACTATCATAGCATCAAATATATCATCACATATGTTATTTTCTCCACATTTTTCAGCTAAAAGATTTCAGTTTAGGGTATAAATAGACAGCACTTCCCACTGAAGATATCTTGAACTTCTCAGATGACCATTTTAAGTTTTCAATATCCTCATTGTAATAATTGAGTCTCTTCATTAGTTCACAGCTCTCTCTTTCTCCAATGCAACTTTCAACAAACCTGGAAAATCATAGCTATTATATTTGTATGTTTTCAATTTTATATTATATTAATTCTTGCTTGAGCTATGATTTTTTTCAAGTTTGTGAAAGTTGCATTGAAGAAAGAGAGAGCTATGAACTAATGCAGAGACTCAATTATTGCAATGAGGACATTGAAAACTTAAAATGGTCATCTGAGAAGTTCAAGATATCTTCAAGATATCTTCAGTAGGCAGTGCTGTCTATTTGCACCCTAAACTGAAATCTTTAGCTGAAAAAATGTGGAAAAAATAACATGTGATGATATATTTGATGGTATGATAGTAAACTTAGATGTCAGTGATGGTGTGAAGTCAAAATTCTTTTGGAACTTGCTGAATTTGTGTGAAGCAGTCGAAGAGAAACTTCTAGTATTTAGTCAATACTTGCTTCCTTTGAAATACTTGGAAAGGTTTGTCTAATTCTTGCACATTTATTTTTAGAAAATACATCTTATATTATATTAATTCTTGCTTGAGCTATTATTTTTTCAGATTTGTAAAAGTTGCATTGGAGAAAGAGAGTGGTGACTTAATGCAGAAACTTAATTATTGCAACGAGGACATATGTATAATTCTTATTCGTGGTAAAGAGGTACCCAGATTAATGTTGGAGGCTTGCAAAGGGTTTATTGAACCAAATAGACGAGTTTCCAAACGTTTCCGTAAGACTGACTAAAGACGGGAGTTCAATTAGTCTCAAAATATTTACTTCAACATCTTGATGATATTAGAATCCTTTAAAATAAGTTAATCTACGTTGTATGCATATTGTGATAATCTAAGTCAATACACAGACAATATAGATTAACTTACCTAATACCTAAAGGACTCCTATATTATTATTTTGAGTTGATATAAAAAATTTGAAGCATAAACTTTCAGACTAATTAAACTCTCTTCTTTAGTCTTATTGGAAGGATACTCATAATTAAAAATGGGAAGAGTAGTAACTAAACTAAAAATAATTCTGATTTTTTCTCAAAATGTTAAAACTAACCACTAAATAACTTGCCTTTAAATAACCACACAAGAGAATTATGATGATAAGTTACAAACAAATAACTTACCAGTAATATCTCAAATTTTCGTGAATCTCAGAATATCTCACAATAATCTGATCTACCACAAATATATGTTTACGTCAATAAGATTAACACACTCGCTACTACTATGCATTATCTTATCACTCTTGTGTAGTATTTGATTTCTTTATTAACCTGACAGCACAAATATCATTAATAAAATTTACAAAAAAAAAAAAATATAGATATCTTTTAACATATATAGCATGCTTTCGTACAACTTCCCAAAACCAGTTTAGTTTTCCAAAATCAACTAAAACTTTAATAATATTTATAAAAATTATCAAACAATCTAGAAGCAATAAAGACACAACATAGATTAACTTACCTAAAGAATTCTCATATCATCATTTCAGCTGATATAAAGATGTTCAAGCACAACTTTCAGAACTCCTTACGGGAACACTTAAAACTAGCCGATCTCAACAAATTCTTTGAAAATCTCCAACATTGATGTTAGTACCTCCTTATCACGAACAAGAATTTAAGATATATCCTCGTTGAAATAATTAAGAGTCTGGTTGTCCAAAATCAGTTATGTAATATTGGTGAAGAAATTGTTATATGAGGATTGGTATAGCGAAGTGACTTATTCAAAGTTGCTCACCATTCCAAACACTGCTTTTAGAGATAGGTCTTACCTAAACTGTTTTTTCTTTTTTAAGAATTTTACCACTTAAACACTTCTTGTTGATATTTCTTTATATCTCAATTTTATCTTTTAATTCTTACATTATCATTTTACACTCTTTTTAGTTTTTATATTCTAAATTAATAGAAATAAAAAAGTTAATAATATTTTTAAAGATAAAAAAATAGTAAATGACTTGAAAAAACAAAAATATCTTTCAAATAAATATGTTTACATTTTTTTCCTCCCTATGACATATGTATAGTATATATTTATTTTAAAGGTTATAATATATATATATATATATATATATATATATATATATATATATATATATATATATATAAGTTTTTTTAACTTTAAAAGTGGAGTTGGTTTTAGTAAAATAATAAGAAAAATTAGATAGAATATCTTTAAAAGTATTAGAATTTTTTTTTTGAGAATTGGTTAATTTTTATAATTATAATAATTTCAAAAATTACTTTTATATTAAAAATACATAATTACTATATTATAAAATAAGTAAACGAATAAAAATTAAAAACTAAAGAAACTATTGATCACAGAATAATTATAAAGATAAATAAATAAATAATAAAAATAGAAAGTAAGAGAATCAAATAAACCTTCACTAACAAATGAACAGATAGTAACGAAATTGTAAAAAAACAAAAAGGCACCCTTGCATTTCTAACCAAAAATACAAAAGGTATTTTCAGTATTTTGGAAAAGTATACAATACAAGATAAAATTTATATCATACAGTAATACAGGAAGCAACTGCTGCCTTGAAACCTTACACTATCATTTTATTATATAGAAAAGAAATCACTAATCATATATTTATTTATTTTTTAATCTCAATCTCAATCAAAGAAATCTATGGACCATCAACACTATTAAATTTTAATTTTTAATTAATTTATTATATTAAACTCATATATTGTATTTCAAAAGAATTTAGCTTGAGCCAAAATATTCTTAGTGAGAATCTCGCTCGCTTGAGCGAAAATTTTTTGCTTGAGTAAAAAGTTGTTCGCTTGAGAAAAATAGTCTAGAGAGCACTCCTGCTCCAGGAACCAGGAATTTTTTTGCCTAAGCGAAATACTCACGTCTGGGCAAGAATACCTCATTGTTTGGGCAAAAGATTTTTTGCCTGGCCAAAAATAGTTCAAAGAGCAACTTGCTCCAGGACCATTCTCACCTGGGAGACTATACACTCGCCTAGGCGAACTTGAACCCAGGAACACCTCTCAAAATTCGAAGAGAACTCATCTAGGCAATATTGCCTAACCTGGGCGTAAAAGCTATCATACATGCCTCAGATGATTAAATTGGATGAAAATCACTCCACATACACAACGAATGATCTACCCTAGCACATAATATCTATTCAACAGATCAACATACCATCAATTTTCACAGAACCACATCTTACATGCAAGAATAGAAATCAATAAAAAAAAATAAATCCCAATTTCAGACCTGCAAGGACTTTCACAGATGCATTTCACAAACCCTAACCTACGATCACACCAAAGTCAGACAAAAATGCAAGTCAGCTTCTTTCCTTATCTGAATCACAGCGAAAGTTCCCTCTCAGAGCTCCTGCCGCCTAAGATCTCAGGAACTCAAACCTACACCAAAGAACCTCAGATCAACGATCAAACTCATACTCTAGAAAACTGAGCTCGCAGCGGCCCCGTTTGATGACTCAGAAGCCATATGCAAGCTCAGACGGTAAAGAAATCAGAAAACCCTAAATTGTTTCTAAGAGAAAGGGACGGAAATCGAACTTACTCTATCGGGAGTTCTGATCGGATAGAAGTATTCTGTTCTTTGTCTCGAGTCCAATGATAAGTTCCGTTCAAGAAACTGATGAAAAATCAGTGCAGAAACTTAGAAACTTAGAGAGAAGTCTAGAGGAAAGGAAAGAGGCAGATGCTTCTAGAGATGGTGGCTGCAATGAAAAATGACACTTACAACTTTGTCTATAAATATGTAAACCTAATTTCAATTTAATAATAAAATAATAAGTAAGTATATAATATAATAATAAGTAAATATATATATATAAATTGTTTAGTTTAGAATAGTAGAGTTATTTATATAAAATAGTAGAGTTGTTTTAGTTCAGAATATATATAAATTGTTTTTTTTATTCTTATAATATTCAAATTTATAATTTACAATCCATAATTTAGAAATATATATATATATATATATATATATATATATAATAGAAAAAAATATAAGAAAAATAATAAAAAAAGGAAGAGCTAATGTAGATTAAAAAAATAATTATTCATTTTAGAAATAAAATTAAAGTATAATTATTTATAAGATACAGCTTCTTATTATAATCTAATTTCAATACAGTAAATAACATATTCAATTATTTTATTTTAATAAAATAGTAAAATGATATAACATAGAAGTTATATATATATATATATATATATATATATATATATTATATATAAAATAGATTGAGGTAGAACTTTAAATAAATACAATGTCCACCCTGCATTAAGATTATTATTACTATTAAGACCACTTTTATAATAATAAACTTTTTATATTATAATTTTAATATAAATTACTTATTTAATAATATATGTAATGTGATTTAATTAATCTTATTGGACTAGTAATACAATTTGAATAATAATGTATATCAGTGTTACTATTAAAATAAATCTTTTCATTTCTTGAATAATTATAATTTATTAATGATATCTTTTTAAAAACATTGTTTTCTTTATGATTATCTTTTACATATTATTTATTTATTAAATTTTCAAGAACCACCAGGGTTACCATAAGTTTTATTAAATAAATTTACCATTTTGTACAGAAATTTTTATTTCTAAATCTCAAGTTCAATTAAATTTTAAATTATATCTTAGAATTATTTTACTTTAAATTTTAATAGAAAAACGTGTAACAAATATTAATGTTATAAACTTAATATTATTTGAAGAAAATGCTATAGAGTTATAAATAAGTTTATTGAATTAAATTCAGATTTAAATATTCTATAAGTCTCTTAATTTGAAAATTTAAATAAACTAGCATTTTTAAACTTAAGTCCTAATTTTGAAAAAAAAAAAACTACTTTA
>Ga0209489_110228_pt1 | contig 10776 bp, 4 predicted proteins | sample SiratrowhiteBW_FD_187527 | JGI IMG/M metagenome (GOLD analysis project Ga0209489, IMG submission 187527) | Root nodule microbial communities of legume samples collected from California, USA - Siratro white BW (SPAdes) (version 2) | ecosystem: Host-associated > Plants > Roots > Nodule | place: USA...
TTCCGACATGTTAATGATCCTTGCTTAGGGTATTTTGAAAGAAAATTTTATTTTTGGCTCAAAGAGGGTGCAAAGGATGTGTAAAAGTGTTTGGGATGAAGAAACATGGTCATATATCATTTTGAATTATGATCGCTTGATTTTCAAATAGTTTAACAATGAAACAAAATTAATGACTTCCGTGTCATCTCTTTTTTTTGTCCTATCTTTTGCTTAGATCGCCCTTTCGGGTTTTCAATCTAAAGGACTTTTGTTTTTTTTTCAAATGCCCCTCCAGAAAATTCAGTTTAGAAATTCAGAAACTAACCAAATGATAGAACACAACAATTTAGGCAAATCCTTTTATTTGAGAATTATAGGAATTTTGAGGCCTTTTAGAACTTTTAGAAATCTTAGAAAGGCAAGAAAGGTAGCAAGTATCATGCATGCAAGTGTTTCCTTCGAAAAACCAATGTTTACTTTTATTAAGCATTTTGCTTGAGTGATCCCTATTTTGTTATTATTCGCAATCTTGTGAATTCAATGATCTATGAATAAATGACTCACCACATTTTCTATCTTGAAGAAAAATTTCCACAACATGTGAAACAACAAAAACTTGTCAAATGAAACTTTGAATTTCATAATGGAAAAATGAAGTAGTACAAAACTACACAAAATCTATATACAAAAATTTTCTATCATCACAGAATCATACTAAGCATAAAACTTTTTGACTAAATCAGAGTTAATTGACAATGGTAACTCTTCCCCATCTATGGCAGTGCCCTTTTTACCACATAAGGACCTTCATAATTAGGCATCTATTTTCCTCTATTATCCTTTTGAACTGATATGATCTTTTTCATCTTCTCTTGGGCGAACCTTTTTATCAAATGTCATTTTCATTCTTCTTTGGTATAACTGCCCATGACATATTGATGCCAACCTTTTTTTATCAATGAGATTAAGCTGATCATGCCTAGCATGAACCCATTCTGCTTCCTCTAATTGAGCTTCCATCAATACTCTCAAAGAAGGAATTTCTACTTAAAAAGGGAGAATAACCTCCATTCCATATACTAATGAGAATGGTGTTGCTCCAGTTGAGGTTCTCACTGAAGTGCGATAACCATGCAAAGCGAAAGGCAACATCTCATGCCAATCCTTATATGTCACTACCATCTTCTGGATGATTTTCTTTATATTTTTATTTGCTGCTTCAACTGCTCCATTCATTTTTGGACGATAGGGAGTAGAATTATGACGTTGAATCTTGAACTCTTCACATAGCTCAGACATCATGTTGTTATTTAAGTTGGTAGCATTATCGGTAATGACTATGCTAGGTAGACCATATCTACAAATGATTTCGTTTTTGATGAATTTGGTCACTACTTTTCTTGTCACATTGGCATAAGAAGCAACTTCCACCCATTTGGTGAAGTAATCTATTGCCACCAAGATGAAGCGGTGTCCATTTGAAGCCTTAGGCTCAATAGCTCCAATAACATCTATGCCCCCACATGGAAAATGGCCAAGGTGCAGATAGAACCTTTAATGTTGTGGGTGAGACATTAATATTGTCTGCATATGCTTGACACTTATGACATTTTCTTACATGGATGCAACAATCATTTTCCATAGTCAGCCAGAAATACCCTGCTCTCAAAATTTTTCTAGCCATTTAATGACCATTCATATGAGTTCCAAAGGTTCTTTCGTGGACTTCCTTTAAAATCAACTCTGCTTCTTTTGCATCTACACATCTGAGGAGCATCATATCACGATTCCTTTTGTATAACACATCCCCATTTAACACAAACTTGGCAGCCAATCTTCTCAACATTCTTTTGTCATTTTCATTGGATTCCTTTGGATATTCTTTGTTTTTGAGGTATCTCTTGATATCAAAGTACATGGCTTGCCATCTGATTCTTCTTCTATGAAGGAACAATAAGCAGGTTGTTCATGACTCTTCATCTTGATCATAGGCAACTCTCCCTCTTGACTAATCTCAAACATCGATGATAGAGTAGCAAGAGCATCAGCCAATTGATTCTCTTCTCTTGAAATATGCTGAAATGTCACTGTGCCAAAATATTCTAACAACCCCTTGATATATGCCAGGTAAGGGATTTCACGAGTCTCCCATTTTCCTTTTATCTGATGGATGACAAGAGCAGAATTACCATATATCTTCAAACTCTTTACTTTAAAATCAATGGCAACTCGAATCCCAATAACACATGCCTCATATTCAGCTATATTGTTGGTACAATTAAAGCATAATCTAGCTGTCATGGGTATATATTTTCTTTCAGGCGAGATAAGTACTGCCCCTATTCCATGCCCCAATATATTGCAGGATCCATCAAAAAGTAGAATCCATGTATCATCATCATCATCCTCTTTAAAAAGAGACAAAATTTCTTCATCTGGAAATTGAGGTTGTATAGGCTGATAATCTTCAACAGGTTGGTGAGCCAAGTAATCTGCTAGAGCACTGCCCTTGATAACCTTCTGAGTAACATACTGGATATCATATTCTGACAACAACATTTGCCATCCAGCTATTTTTCTCGTGAGAGCAGGTTTTTCAAAGATATATTTAATTGGATCCATTTTAGATATTAACCATGTAGTATGACTCAACATATACTGTCTTAATCTGCGAGCAGCCCAAGCTAAGGCACAACATGTTCGTTCTAATGTAGAATATCTTTGCTACAATCAGTGAATCTCTTACTCAGATAGTAGATAGCATGCTTTTTCCTTCTTGTTTCATCATGCTATTAGTTTTGGTTGTGAATGATTTAGGGCTAAAAATGGTTGTTTTTTTTAAAGACTGATTAGTGTTTTTTTTACTTCTAATAGCTTCCTACATTGTCGAGGAAAGAAAATCATGCTAGACACAGTGACCTTCGGGTGAGCGTATGAACGTGCTTAAAACATTAACGCATTAGCAAGATTAATTTAATAGAAACTGTGGCATTGCAGTAGCTTAGCAGTATAATTATACTCATAATTTCTAACTCTATATACAAAAATTAACATGATATCATAATTAGTGCAGAACAAATATAACCATGGATCAGACACATGCACAACGATAACAACAAGGATCACATAACTACTTAAAGGCTACTGTAAAAACATACTCGTTGAAGACCTTGTAGCAAAATCTGGCTTCTTCTTTTTCCTTTTGTTGAGATTTGCTCTTCCAATTCCTATGCAAGAGTTATGTAACTTTGTATTGGACTCTTAGATTTTTTGTTAACAAATAAGATTTTTCAGTATATTTTTCTCACTGAATTTCTAATTTCTAAGTATTTCTATGTATTATCTGTATCTCTCAATTTCTGTATGTTCGCCTTTTGAAAATAAAATCAGTTCTTATAATTTTTTATGTTAATCCCTTCATCTCCCTCTATAACACAATCATGATTCTTAATGAAGAATCAATTATATTTCACGAAATAAAATAGATAGAATAAAGTATAGAAATAAAGTATAACAACCTATGAAGAAGAGGAATACGTGATTAAATGTCAAAATCAGTTCTTTATAATTTTTTATGTTAATCCCTTCATCTCCCTCTATAACACAATCATGATTCTTAATGAAGAATCAATTATATTTCACGAAATAAAGTATAGAAAGTATAGAAATAAAGTATAACAACCTATGAAGAAGAGGAATAGGTGATTAAATGTCAAAAGCATGACACTTAAATGTGATAAGTGTGAAGAGGTAAAAAGCCAAAAATAAATAAATAAATAAATGTATTTGCAATTCTTAATCAAGATTCCTTAATAATAATAAGAAATAAAATTTGTTAGGTACTAATTAAATAATTAAAAGGGTATTAAAGGGACTTGGATGGGTAGTGTAGTTATGTGAACATTAGGACTTATGTGGCAAACACAATTAATAGATAAGTGAAGTGTAAATAGTAACCTTTTTTTTATTTCTAATAACCTCCTAATAAATTAGGCTTTATTTTTATCAGACTGCATCAGAAATATTTTTTATAAATGAACCTCCCTTCAATTGGGCTCACTTAATTTTTCTATACAAATTTATGTTAAGACAGACCCAACATCTTTTTTTATCATTTTTTTTTACAAATTTCATTTTATCTTATTTTTTATTATTATTTAATCGAACTTTACTTATAAAGTCAAAGTTCTTTATATTATTTATTCTAAATGACAAAGAAACTAAATAACACATGTTAAAAGGTTTAATTTCTTATTTTTTATTCTTTTATTTTATCTTTTTTTTATTTGCAAAAATAATTTTTATTTGCCCGGACGAAATTGGGCGTTGACAGACTAAAATAAGAAAGATAGGAAAAGTTTATGAATGGTCTGATAGATGTGATGATATTTTTTTTAATTGATAAAATGATAATATTACAATTTTACCTTTATGATTAAAAATAATTTGAAATAAAATATTTGTTGGATGTTATTGATTAGATTGAAGAAAATATAAAATTACAAAATTATATTATTTAATCTTCTTCTAGCTGTTTAATTTATACAATTGTTAAAAAATGTATTTAATTAGTCATCTACATGAATGAAAGGAGGAGTCTTAAGTAAGTTTAATTGGGCTTTTGGATTATATTACTCTCAATCTAATAGGTAAAAAAAACCCTAAAATATAGACACTAGAGAAGTTGTCGTCACAACTTATGATGACAATGTGAGAGACACCATTGTCAGATGTTGCCATCACAAGGTATGATGACAATGTGAGAAACACCATTGTCAAAGGCTACAATGGTAGGCGTGACTATAAAACATGTCTCTCGTGGTAAGTGTTGTCACTTAGCTTGTATGAAACACAATTTTCATGTACAAGGATAAAAACATATTTTTGTTTTTACTAGCTGGTTTTTCCCTTTTTTTTTTTAAGAATTATTCAAAGATGAATATATGTTCTCCTTTTCCTTATTTCTATTCTCCAAATCAGTGGATTGAAAGAATTCATTTATTTTTCTTTCTTCAATAACTAGGAAGCAAACACAACAATAATAAAGATTTACAATAAAAATTTTAAAAAATATTTATATTTCAAAAATACACATTTTGACATTACACTAAACAATTTATCAACTTTTATTAATTCAATCATATTAGTAACATATATCAATAAATTTTATAATTAAATTTTTTATTCTTGATTGAATCAAACTACTTCATCTTTTTCATTCATTTCCACTCTAAATTAATAAAATCAATCATCTATTTAGTATGTTTGTTTATAACGTTCTAAATATAAAAAACAAAATTTCTAAAACAGAAAAGTGTGTTTGAATTTGAAGATGAATTTGACAAAAAAAATATGGATTTGAGATGAAAGTGATAATCAGTAAGATTGTTTAGACTAAAATAAGAAAAGATAGAAAAAGTTTATGAATGGCCTGATAGATGTGATGATATTTTTTTTAATTGATAAAATGATAATATTACAATTTTACTTTTATGATTAAATATGATTTGAAATAAAATATTTGCTGGATGCCATTGATTAGATTTTATTTTAGATTGAAGAAAATATTAAATTACAAAATTATATTGTTTAATCTTCTTCTAGGCATTTAATTTATAACTGTTAAAAAATGTATTTAATTAGTCATTTACCTAAATTAAATGAGGACTTAATGCTCTTAAGTAAGTTTTATTGGGCTTTTGGATTATATTACTCTTAGCCTAATGAAAAAAAAAAAAACCCTAAAATTGTCAGAGGCTACAGTGATAGGTGTGACTATAAGAAGTGTCTCTCGTGATTAAGTGTTGTCGCTTAGCTTGTGTGAGACACAATTTTGATGCACAAGGACAAAAACATATTTTTGTTTTTACTACACTTGTTTTTCTCTTCTTTTTAGGAATTATTCATAGATGAATATATGTTCTCCTTTTCCTTTTACTATCCTCCAAATTAGTGGATTCAAAGAACTCATTTTTGTTTCCTCAACAACTAGGAAGCAAACACAACAACAATAATAAAAATTTACATTGAAAGTTTAAAAAAATATTTATATTTCAAAAATACACATTTTGACATTACACTAAACGATCTATCAACTTTTATTAATTATCAAATTAGTAACATTATCAATAAATTTTATGATTAAATTTGTTATTCTTGATTGAATCAAACTACTTCATCTTTTTCATTCATTTCCACTCTAAATTAATACAAATCAATCATCTATTTAGTATTTTTAGTTAGTATATTTGTTTATAACGTTCTAAATATAAAAAACATAGAAAAAAAATTGTAAAACAGGAAAAATGATCCTTGATTTTTTTTTATGTGTGTTTGAATTTGAAGATGAATTTGACTAAGAAAAAAAATATGAATTTGAGATGAAAGTGATAAACAGTAAGATTGTTTAGACTAAAATAAGAAAGATAGGAAAAGTTTATGAATGATATGATATGATATTTTTTTTAATTGATAAAATGATAATATGACAATTTTACCTTTATGATTAAAAATAATTTAAAATAAAATATTTGTTGGATGTGATTGATTAGATTTTATTTTAGATTGAAGAAAATATACAATTTGTAATCTTCTTCTAGCCGTTTAATTTATACAGCTGTTAAAAAAATGTATTTAATTAGTCATTTACCTGAATGAAAGGGGACTTAATGGTCTTAAGTAAGTTTTATTGGGCTTTTGAATTATATTACTCTCAGCCCAATAGGAAAAAATTCCTAAAATATGAGACATTAGACAAGTTGTCATCACAAGGTATGATGACAATGTGAGAGACACCATTGTCAGAGGCTACAATGGTAGGCGTGACCATAAGAAGTGTCTCTCGTGATAAGTGTTGTCGCTTAACTTGTATGAGACACACTCTTTATGCACGAGGACAAAAACATATTTTTGTTTTTACTACGCTGATTTTTTTTCTTCTTTTTAGGAATTATTCATAGATGAATACATGTTCTCCTTTTTCTTATTTTTATCCTCCAAATCAGTAGATTCAAAGAACTCACTTATTTTTTTTTTCCTCAATAACTAGGAAGCAAACACAACAATCATAAAAATTTATAATGAAAAGTTTAAAAAATCATCAATTATTATGATATATACATATATATCATTATGTTTATATAAATATAATAGAACATTTACAATTTTACTAGAACATAATAAAAATTAAAAATAAATAACATTATATGTTATGGAGTAATTATTATTATTTACCTACCATTTAAATTAAATAATTATCTTAAAAATAATATTAAAAATAATTTTTGATTAGTTAACTACATACAAATATTTACTTAATGTATACTCTCTATATCAATTCATGGAAATGCTCTATAATATTATATTCAATTATTGTCCCTTTCATATCAGTTATGTGACCATTTTTTTAAAATAAAATTTTATTAAGGTAATTAATCAAAATCTTCCCAACTAGTAAAGGGAGTAATTATAGTTTTAATGACTAAGTCCAATATCATACTTATAAATAGAGAGAGGGACATCCACACACAAAATTATTACTTTTATTATTGTTCAATCATACTTATATTGACTTGATTGTCATAATACCTCTATAGGTACCTTTAGACCCAATTTAAGAAAATGTTTAACTTAAAACATTTAAATTTAAAAATCGGTCCCACATCTACATTTCCTTTCCACACCAACCTTCTACTCCATCAAAGAACAAGTTAAATTATAAACAATTTTTTACTTTTTTCATCATCAATAAAATATTTGTCTAATTAAACATAATAGTTAATAAATATATAGAGATACATTAAATGGTTAAATGGTTAAATGGTTGTAATTACAATTTATTTATATATTTCATACAAATTATCTAATATTTATTTTTTTAACTACAGTATTTATATGATTTATTTATTTTAAATTTTATTTATACAAGTTAATATTATATATATATATATTAAGATTTTATACTTTAATACATGTTTTCATATTTTATGTTTTCCTCTTGAATTTATAAACTTTATTTCTTCAATTTATTTGTAATTAAAATAATTGAAAATGTAATATTAATAATGTTTTACTTTTTATTTTTCTAAATTTTCTATCATATTACATCATCATTATTATTACTTTTTTGTTACATTACATAACATTAGTGAAAATAAAAAATATATAAAAAAGTTGATTAAAGGAGACATGTCTTAAAATATTTACAAATATATATAAGATTAATTGATATATATATATATATATATATATATATATATATATATATATATATATATATATATATATATATATATATATATATATATTCTCTTTCTTCTGTTTCGTATTCTAAAGCACAAAAAATCTCTCATTGTTTACTTTTTCACATCTTACATTGGTGTGGGGCTGATATTTTGTGACTTATTTTTTTTATGAAAAAAATATGTTTTTTTATATTTTTTTATGGAATAAATAATAATTTCCATTAATGACAATATTTCAGTTATGTCAGTTTTTTCATTAAAAAATATAATCTCCAAAATACCCATAAATTGTTAATTGGACAAACTTGCCCCTTTTGGATCTATAAAAGCTATAGAGTGTGAAGAAAAGAAGAAAAACAAAAACTACACTCAAAATTCACAAAATTTATGAGAGGTTTGTTTCTTCTCCTTTAGAACATCTCATAACACATTTAATCTTTCCTAAGCAAACTCTGTTACCTTTTGTTTCGTGTGCGACTATCTTTTGTGAATTTTTATTTTTCTTTATAACTAAATTTTAAGCTTTTTCTTATGAAGTGAATCATCATCCTCAAGCAAGATCCTCAAGTGAAGATCACATTATAATTATTAGAGATCTGCAAACTCAAGGTAGGATGATAGTTCTATACTACTGTCAAGAATTGTATTAATTTTTCTTTCATTTTTATTAGAAAACAAATTCTTAAATCATTTTGAATAAAAAAAGTGATAATTTTCTTGATATTTTTTACTTGATTCTTTAACTCTCTTGGATACAACTATGTGATATAAATGGTTATAAGTTTTTAGGAGATATTCTAAAATTTTGCTTAGGATTATAAAACTAAGCTAGGTGTTACTATAAATTTTTTAGAGTTACATGTATTATTCTTTTTGAAAAGATTTTGTTCAAATTTATTTGTGTGAAGATTTTATTGTATAATTTATTAATCATTCATAAATATATTATTGAATTAGGACACAAGAAGTTAATATTTAAATTAATACATTAATTTTTTGATAACATTTTTTAAAAGTCATCATATTTTACTTTTTATTATTATTATTTTTCTAAAACACATTTTATATTTTTAAAACTTAAAATTTAAAAATATTAAATTTAAACAGTTTAATTTCATGTAATGATATATGATTGGTGGTTTTAGAATGTAAACTTAGTTGAGATATCAAAATTTACAATAACACTTAGTATAAGTTTTTTCAAAAATAATAAGTAATTTATTTTATTTTTATTTTCAAAAATAATGTTTTATTTATGTATTTATTTGTGTAAAGTTAACATCTAAATTAAGTGTAGAAAGAAAGTGAAAAATAAAGAAGGAAAGAAAAATAATTAAAGTGAAGAATGAAATTAAAGGAAAGAAAGTAAACTTGAATAAAGAAATTTATAAATCTACATAATTGATTTGATAGAATAAAAAATATGATAGTGAATTTGTTTGGATAATGACTATATTATTATTTGTTTGATATTAGGTTAGTTTACACATGATAAAACAAAAAACATGTAATATTCTCACAAATGATTATGGTAGATTATGTGAATGTATTGGAATATAATATATGTAAATATTGATTTTTTTTATATGATTGATTATTGATTATGACTTACACATTCACTATGTAGGAATGGTGCATTAATATATTAATTTGACAACAATTATTATAATCAAATAATCATGTTAGATAATGAATTCAAAGTAGGAATAACAATTAATCTACATAAATGAATTAAACTTCTTCACGGATTACACGTAAAAGTTAGGTAACGACAAATATAAATTCCTTGGCAGATAAAAATACTAATTACATGCATAAGTTTGTTAAAGGATAAAAGAGAAAAAGATCCAGAGGAACTTTCTTCATAAATCACATCATTTGAGGAAAAATCCTACAATATTTGCATGTAATTTATGACAGTCCAAAAATTTAATGACAAAATTTTTTCATGAAATCACGCCAATACATTCAAAATAATATGAACTCAAATTTCAATATATACGTAATATTTTAAAGCATGTAATTTTGTAATATTGACGATAGATTATATACCTTTATTCCTAAAGTAATTTCTATGCCTTCCAATAAACATTTGCATGCCGATATAATTACTATTATTATCTTTCTCCATGAAATCACAAAAGTTTATGTTAAAAAAATATATGTATTACAACATCGTCCATTATATTACTAAAATGAAGTTTATTTGATTCTTTTTATTAGTACTACTGAAAATAAAGGCCTCTCACACATATGTATCTATATTTTTATTACATTAAAATAATATAATCTAAAATATATATAATTGTGTAAGAATAATTATTGAAAATATTGAATGATAAAACTTTTAAATATATATAGTTTGTGTAAAAATAATATACATGGTAGTTATTTTCAGGTAAAGAAGTTATATAGCTATTTTTTAAATAAATACATTATTTTTATTTTTTAAAGGATAAAATAATTTTTACCAAGATACGAAAAGAAAATAGTTAATATATATATATATATATATATATATATATATATATATATATATACATATTAAAGT
>Ga0209489_110231_pt1 | contig 10774 bp, 9 predicted proteins | sample SiratrowhiteBW_FD_187527 | JGI IMG/M metagenome (GOLD analysis project Ga0209489, IMG submission 187527) | Root nodule microbial communities of legume samples collected from California, USA - Siratro white BW (SPAdes) (version 2) | ecosystem: Host-associated > Plants > Roots > Nodule | place: USA...
AAGGGAAGTGAGTTTGAACAATTTAGTAAGTTGTAATAGTGTCTTGGAACCTAATATTTTGTGAACTCTGTTAGAACATATACTATGTTATGTTGCACTATGAAATATTTTAATGTGATCTTTTGTTATTACAAAAGTATTGTTATTTTAGTTTTCTTCTATTAGATATGTATGTAACATATATGGTTATGAAATCTGATAAATTATTAAATACTATTGGATATATAATTATAAAATACTGCATATTTTTTTTATTTAGTATTAAAATTACGACATTTAGAACTAACGTATTATCATTCACCATTAATTATAATATGGCCATAATAAGCTTTGTATTAAAACGTTTATAATGACATTTAGAGGTATCATTTATTGTTGTTGGCAATACAAATAATTACGACATTTCAATTGACATGAATTACATCGAAAAAAATGCCGCTTTATCCAAGGCATAATATGGCGCATGCTACGGCATTTCGGCAAAAACGCCATTTTATATTTTAATCTATCTAAAATGTCGCACATGTAAAAAAGGGCGTTTATAATTGACACTTTATACAAAAAACATGTCACCACATACACGATTTTTAGTAGTGAATACAATATGTCAATATTAATTACAAAAATAAGACATCAGATATGATGAATTTATTATTAACTTACAATCTATCGTGCAATCTCTTCGGACTGTGCATATGTGATCTGCCTTTCTGGTTTAGTCCTAGCCAACTTCCATTTCTCATGTCAACTAGGAGCAGATGGAGGAGAAATAACATCGTCTGAAGATGATGTTTCCTTTTATCTTTTTAATTTTTCTTCCATCATCTTGTTTTCCAATAAATCATACCCCTCCCACCCACCCCCTTCGAAACAATCGGTGGGGGTGACATTCTTATGTTGAATGTCCTGAGCTTTCCTCCTCTTGTCCTACACAATAAAAAATTAAGTTGTGATATCATATGATTTGATTAAATTGTGATGAAAAAAATAAACCTGCCAAGAGGGATCCTCTCAAGTTTGCAAAAATTGTGTCCAAGTCTCTTCATTAATGCCATATTTCTCACAAGGGGACTTCCCCTTGTATTTACCAAAGATGTAGAAATTGGTTAATCTTGTCTTGAAATTTCTCAACTTTATGGCAATGGATGACAAAATCTTCTTCCTAATGAAGCTAGAGGTTTCGAACTCAAAGTTTGTCTGCAAAATAAAATATATAAGTCATTAAACATATAACAAAAATAATCATCATGTAATTAACCTTAAAATGAATGACTTACACAAAGATCCTACCAAATCAGATTTTTCTCTATTTCAGTCACATGATTGCAGTCTGGAAGCAAAATAGAGACCTTTGAATGTGCTAAGACACCCAAATAACTAACAAACTGGCCATGATAAAGGCCTGAAGCGCTACTTGTCTGAGGGTCTATGTCAACTGGAACTCTGGAACCACTAGGACGACTAATAGTAAGAGCTTTCAAGCTTGTAGGTTCTTTAGTCTTCTTTGATGAATCAGTCATGACTTAAAAAAAAAACACAAACATAACATTAAAACTAACAAAATAACAATAAACATTACATTAAATGTTCAAATTAAGTAAAATCAATGTTTAAATTAAAAGAACTTGTTTTACTTGGTGATCCATGATGAAAGGATCTTTCTTAGAACCTATCTTTGGAAGATCAACCAAGATAAAACCCAAGTCATCAACATGCACTCCTGTGTTACTATCAACCAATTTACATTTAAATACTAAAACTCTAAATTTAACATAGTCAACTTCCAAGATTTCTTCAATTACTCCAAAGTAACTTATTGTAGCCATCACAATATTGTTGTCTTTTGAACTAGAAAAGTGCATTGACTCTTCCTCAAGGGTGACACCGCTATTCTGCATTGTACTTTTTTTATCCTCAGTGTTTGTATAAAAAGAGAACTTATTAATATCATATCCAGACCATGTTATGACATCAAAGTTAGGTCCTCGTGCTAACCATTTCAACTCATCAACATCACAATCTTTTTCACCAATGTTTTGTTTAAACCATTTCATAAACGTCTTGTTATACTCAGTCAACAAGCATTTCTCTTTTACACATGGGTTCATTGACTTCAACAACATTTTGTGTGCATCTATGTACGGAAGAACATAATCAGTATCGTTCAAAATATACAAGTGTGCTTTGAGTACCTATTGTTGATCTTTTTGAACTACCCTCACACCTCATGTGCCTTTGCTTTCATGCCTTCATACTGAGACCTTGGGACGCCTATAGTATCTACTTCTAACATATACATTGTACAAAACTCAATTGCTTCCTTTATAATATGTCGCTCAACAATAGATGCTTCTGGTCGATATGGATTCTACATATACCCTTTGAATATCTTCATGTATCGCTCAATTAGGTATATCCATCGTAAAAACACAAGACCACATATTCTAATTTCTCTCACTAGATGAACAATTAAATGGACCATGATATCAAAAAATGAAGGAGGAAAATACATCTCTAGTTAAACAAAAGAATGATAACTTCATTTTCTAAGTCATCCAACCTAGTAGGATTAATTACTTTCCTATAAATAGCATTGAAGAATAGTCAAAGACAAGTAAGAACTTGTCTAACATATTTTGGTAGAATTCCACAAATAGCCATTGGGTGAAGGGCTTGCATCAGAACATGACAATCACAAGATTTTAAGCCCATAAGTTTCAAATCTTCCACTAAGACGAGGCTTTTGATATTTAAAGAGTATACTTGTGGTACTTTAACTCCTCACAAATAGTCTTTTCAAATTTTGACAAAGTATGGCATGTTAGTGACAAAAATGAACAAAAGATATGAGAATGAAAATATTCACTCCATTGTTCTATTGAGAGACTAATTTAGAATCTAATGGCATAGGTCACTAAAACCTTGGTAGCTAATGTTAGATACCAATTATTTGACTTAATTGGTCACTAAATTCAATCATTACTTCTATTTTGTACTTATTTAGCAACCAAAATCTAATTTGGTGACTATTTTGGTCACAATTAGCAACCATTTTATTTGATAGTTAAATATTAGTCTTTAAATATCTTTTTTCTTGTAGTGTGTAACTTAAATTCTAAAATTACATATTTATTTATGCATTATCTGGATTTCAAATTAGGTTTTTAAAATGGTTGCAATGCTCTATTGATTGTTACACTGGACCTAACAAATCACAAACTCATTTGAAATAGGATTCTTCTTCCTACACCCCACAATTTTCAAAATAACTATATTACCCTTCTTTAAATTGACTTCGTTCTGAAAATTTTCTTGAACACGCTTTCTGAATTTTTGGAACTAGATTTTTAGGACATAATTTTTGAAACCAAATTTTTAGAACAAGTTTTATAAAACATATATACTAACTTCCAGAAAGAGTTATTTAGAACAAACTTTTTGGAAGGAGATTTTCTTTCGGCAATGCGTTCTCTCTCTCTCTCTCTCTCTCTTCTTCCTCTACAACATTCTCCCGTGAAGTAATGGTGATGGTGTAACAACGGTGGTAGCAACAACGACAATGGTAGCCGCAATAATGGTACGATGCAGTGAAGGAGGACTTTAATCTTTCTATAATGGAGATGAGGAAGAATTAGGGTTAGAAATTAAATTATAATTAAAGGTTATTTTAGTATTTCGACTGTTAGCGTAGGTGCTGATAGTTATTATGGGGTTCAAGAAGCAAAAGTTTTACATCAATATGTTTATACACTTTGGTTTGCGTGATTGGATCAAACCATTATATCATTGGCACTTCTATGGACACTTGCTCCTCCATTTGCATGCTTTCTTCTTGCACCACCATATTTATGAAAATATGAAAATATACTTCTAAAATTTGTATTTTGGATTACACAATTTAGAATACAAAAGAAATTTTATATTTTCAAGTTGTACAATCTAAAATATAATGTTTTGTATTCCAAATTGTGTAATGTGAAATAAATAAAAGAAGAGAAGAAGAAGTAAAACTCTTGGAAATGGAAGGAATTTGAGAGAATGCAAGAATAGTAAAATAACTTGAGTAAGAGAAATATCTTAACTTTTGGAGCTCTTGACCAATCAAAGTGAACAACAAGGATTGCCACATCATCTTCTAAGTAAATGCAACGTCCATCATTACATTGCCACATCATCTTCTAATTGAATGCAAGTCCGATCATTAAACCTTATAATTAAATGAAACTCCCATTATTACACTTTCTAATTAAATGCAACTACCATTGTTACATCTAAACTACCCCATGCACCTTCACGAATCTACAAAACAACCACTTGCTCAATCATGCATCTTCCTAATTACTTCATGGACTTCTAGGAGATTAGTTACTCTTAATCCTAGTTAACTTTGTTAATATTTTGAGCTTTGGATGTTTTTGAAATATTATAAATAGGACTCCAAACTTTTGTACAAATCATGAAATGAAATGAATTAGAGAGTAAATGAAAGTATCCTTGAAGTTGTTTCTTGAAAGTTGAGTTTCTCCCTTCTTTTGTTGCTTGAGTTCTTATCTTGGGAAGATTTCTCAAGTGGTGGCTCTTCTAGCAAGTATCCTTGGAACTCTTTCCATTGGTGGCATGTTCTACTTTTTATCTTCTTCCTTATTCCATTTTGGATTTCATTTTACATTGATAGTTATTTGTTATATAGTTTTTCTACATTTTTGCATTGTTTGCTAACCATTGCTTTCCATTGTTGTGCCAACTTCATTCCTTTCATTGTCGAGATTTGTTCTTCATCTTCCAAGAGGTTGATCTAGATCCTAAACTCCTCCAACAATTCATATCAAACTTTTTGGGACAAATGTGATCGATAGATGCGTATTAGCTCAGCAAGTTATAACAACATGAGGAATCACTTCTTACAATTTAGTGTAGGGATTAAATATAACGCAATATGTATGACACAACTAAAAAGTTGGGTATGGTTAAACCATAAAAATCATAGGATTACATGTACATATATTCTAATTGGTATTTATGTCTTACCATATACCTTAAAATGATGTAAAATCAGAAGTTGGGATGTGAAAGGGTAGATAAATGGAATATAGGGCCTAAGAGAATGGCAAACGAAGAGAAAGTGACCTTAGAGTATTTGTCACATGCACTACACCCACAAATAAAATCTTATACAAAAGGTACATTTGTTACTTGTATTTTGGTACTGTTAATGTTGGGGTGCATGTTGATGTCATATAGTGTAGAAGCAAAGACTAGGTCAGGGTTATAACAACTAGTAGATCGGGACTATCGAAGGTGGTAAAATGCAGTTCCAAATGGAGACAACAGTAAATGGCTCTCGAAAGCTTGGGGCAACAAATTACATCTTGGCGGCGTGTGACCTGCAAAGCATCATCATAACAGTGCACTAGTAGAAAAAACACATTCTACGACTGGATATCACTACGGTTAAGAGGGAACCACATTAAAAAGAATGCGGTGGCATTGTGGGGTGCCAAAAGCTTGTTTGGGCCATGACCCAACCTCTCACAACCCTGCCTCTGTATCCTTTTTTTTTTATCCTCATTTTCAAAAAATGAGTGATTGAGAAGATTTCCATCTAGAGATAAAGAGGCGGTGGCACGAACGTAGAAAGCGGTGGTCAAACAATGGTGTATCAAGACCAAAATGGCTATGGCATAAGGCTATTACGAGAAGTGGCGGCAAGGGTTATCGTTAGAGGTGTGTTGTAGTTGATGGTTGTTGTGAGGTGTTTGGAGGTCGACGGAGCCGTAGACGAAAGAGAAGGCGTGGCAGCTCGCGGTGCTTGCAGCGACTAGGCTCATGGTGAAAATGAGGGAGCGTTGGTAGTGAAGAGTGACATAGAGGATTTGTCGCTTGCAGCCACGATGTGGGAGGTAGTTGACTTGTGGGCAACGGTATAAAGTCATCACACGACGACGCGAGGCTAAAAACGATGGGGAGACTCGTGGTGGTGAGGCAGTGGTAAAGGAGTTGAAGGAGGTAACATTGATAGGGTTTGGAGGTGGCGCTTCTGCCAGCATTCATGGCAAAGGGAGCGGCGACAACGGTGTAGAGTTCTGTGTGACGGGAGTATCACTCTTAGGCTACTACAAATTGGTGACTGACGACGAACCACTGAACCACCACTGTAGGTTGATGGCTAATACCTTGGCTACAACAGCGCGGTAGGGTTCCGGTGAATTTACCACCGCGGTTGTAATAAAAACCGCAGTGGTATGGGACATACCACCGCAGTTGTTTGTTACAACAGCAGTGGTATGTCCTTTTTTTACTATTTTTTGGCTCACTTTGGGCATTTCTTACCATAGTTTCTTTAGAACTGCGGTGGTATGTTATATTTTCCACTGTGGTTATACAACCGCATTGGTAGCTTCAATACCTTTTACTACGGTTGAATCTACTATTGTTCTAGAGCCACAGTTATAAGCCTTGTAGAACCGCAATTAAATGTGTTTTTTGTACTAGTAGTGGGAGAATTTGACTTTGACAGAAGAAGTATTGTGTTTATGCTACCTGGCTAAGTGATGACTAATGCAAGGTGCCAACACTGGTAAGGTAAGGTTGCTCTCTGAATCAAAGGGGACAACTGTACTGCAACTCATATTGTTGTAAAGTTTGTAAGGAAGGTGTTTTCGGTATGACGAATATAACTAAGAGATGAGCACTGATATCGGAAGACAAGGAATATTTTTAATTTTCTTCTTCAAGAGAGAGGAAAAAAACGAGAGCACAACAAATTTTTTTGTTTTGAAGAATATATCTCTGTTCTATTGCTCTTTTGCTTTGTTTTTCATAAAACATTGAGTACAATATATAGTCTCAGAATAGACTCTTCAACTTCATCTCCCTACTCCTAACAATTATGTTATAGTTAACACCATAATTGACATTAAAAACATAATTAAAGGTAATAACTACATATTCCTATCGAACACAAACATACACTCCTGAATAAAACTAATTTATTTGAGTTTAATACCAACAAATTCCTTCCTTAAACTCAAACCTTCCATCTTTCATAATCATCTTCTTGAAGTTATTGAACTGTTACTACTATTACCAGTAAGTAAATTTGGCATATTCATGGAGTGACCAACTGAGAAACCAAAACTAATAATTTTTCTTACTTTCATCATTTTTGAAAAATTTTCACTTTGTGATGTTGCAGCTGGAATGTTTTCATCTTTTGAAACAACCACATCACTTTCTTCACCAATTGGAGGATTGACTAATCCATCTTTCATCACATGAGCCACAACCTTTGCTCTATTCTTTGCAGCTTCTGTCTTTACTGTTTGGACTTCTAATGCTTTGAACATTTTGAGAACTTCTTCATCCTTAACTTTTCATTCATGCATAAGAGAGATGGTCTTTATCATTGGATTGAGTTTGAACATCCGATTATTTGTCATCTCCACATGTGCAAGCATTCTACCACTTTTGTCCTTCAGATGCAACATCCTATCTTTCATGAAAACTGAAAATCCTTTCTCTAGTGATCGTCCTATACTTAGAATATTATTTTTCAAGTTAGATACATAATAGACATCCTCCATAGTACATGCCTTTCCATCCTTTTGGGAAAAACATTTTTTTTTCTTTGCCTTTAATTGGGACCTTTGTTGAGTCTCCGAAAGAAACATGCCTATCTTTTATCTCTTGTATATCAACAAAGAGATGTTTGTGCCCACACATATAATTACTAACACTAGTGTCTGAATACCACACCATGTCACTATGCATAGTGATTCCTTCATTGCCATCACGAGGATTCCTTCATCTTCCTCGACTAAATTTGCATCTTCTTCCACTCTCTTCTTGGCATAGCAATACCTTGTGTAATGCCCATATTTTCCACAATTGTAACATTCAAAATTTGGACAATTAGAACAATCACCTCTTCCACGACCACGTCATTGTCCACTCCAATTCTGCTGGTTTATTTGTCCTATCTCTTTATTGTTTCCACCATCACAATCTCTACTACTACCATAACTGCAACCTCCATGTCCTCGGTTGTGTTGTGCATACATCACCTTATCCTCCTTAATGGTTATCTTTGTTTGTAAGACTTCCTCTAGGTCTTCTTATTTCTTCTTCTTTCTCTGTTCATGTGCTTTAAGAGAAGCTCCGAGATCATTGATGGTCATTTATTCCAAATTTCTTGACTCCTCAATTGTGCATACAACATTTTCAAAGTCATCTGTCAAAGATCGAAGAATTTTCTCCACAACCCTTTCATCTATGAGGGTTTCTCCATTGTGTTTGAGTTGATTAGCTATTGTTTGCACACGATTAATGTAACTAGATACATCCATGAATCCTTCATCTTCATGGCCTCTAACTCACCTCGTAGAGTTTGAGGATGCATCGGCTTAACTCGGTTAACACCCTTAAACATTTTTTCCAAGAGGTCCCATGTTTCCTTCAAAGTTGATGCACTAGCCATACAAGAATAAACTGATATAGCGTGGGCTAAAAGTCCACGCAAACTATCAAAAACCCATGCATATTCATGGGCATAGCGTGGGCTAAAAGCCCACGCAAACTATCAAAAACCCATGCATATTCATGGGCATAGCGTGGGCAAGGAGACCATGCTAGAATCCTCGAAGCAAAACTATCTTGTGTGGGTGTAGTCCACACAACCAAAAGTTTAATTAAATATAATAAATTATGTGTGGGTCAGACCCACGCAGAGATGGCAGAAGCTTGCTGGGGTCAGGCCCACGCTTATACAATTATAATAAAATAAAAAATATATTTTTAAAAAAATTATAAAAAATCTTATTATTATGTTATATTATTATAGTATTTTTATTACCCACCATTAATCTTTTATTCAAGTTTTGGACAAAGTGCACTAGGAGAGACTCGAACTCAGAACCTCTCAACAGCTGGACAGAACCCTTAATTATCAGACTCAAAGAGTTTTTCTATCATGTTACGATTATTATAATACTTATTAATTCAATTACAATTATTATAATATTATGGTGTGTGGGACTGGCCCACATGCTTGCAATTAATTAACTGCAAATAATATTGTGTTGTGTGGGTCTGGCCCTCACTCGGTTTTATTTTTTATTTTTCAATTTTCTTTTGTGTTTTATGTGGATTTAGCCCACGCTGCTTGCAATTAATTAATTGTAAATAATATCGTGTTGCGTGGGTCTGGCCCTTGCTTGGTTTTATTTATTTATTTTTAATTTTCTTTTGTGTTTTGCATGGGTCTAGTCCACGTTGCTTGCAATTAATTAATTGCAAATGATATTCTGCTGCGTGGGTTTGACCCCCGCTTGGTTTTATTTATTTTTTTAATTTTCTTTTGTGTTTTGTGTGGGTCTAGCCCACGCTGCTTAATAATATTGTGATGTGTGGGTCTGGCCCCAGCTTGATTTTATTTATTTTTTTAATTTTATTTTGTATTTTTGCATGGGCTATGACATTTTAGAGTGGGTTTGGCCCACACTTCTTGCGTGGGCCATTCGTTGTTTTCTTGTAGTGAGCAATCTTCTCAAAAATGAATTCATCAACAGCTTTATACAACATGTACAAAGTTGCCTTATCGTTCGATCTTGTCTCTTTCAATGTTTTTGTTTTGGGGCGCATTATATCCCGTGGTATTTTTTGATTCTTTAAAACCTTCTTGCACCACCTCCTAGACATCTTGAGATCCAATAAAGGATTTCATTTGGATGCTCCAATTGTCATAATTTGTCGTCTTTGTCAGTCGGGGTAGTGACAGACCATTGGTCACACTCACTCTGGCCATAGCTCTAATACCAATTTGATATCACATTACAAGGAATACTTTTAATTTTGTTGAAAAGAGAGGAAAAAAATGAGAGCACAACAACTTGTTTGTTTTAAAGAATATATCTCTGTTCAATTGCTTTTTTGCTCTGGTTTTTCATAAAACATTGAGTACAATATATAATCTCATAATAGACTCTTCAACTTTATCTCTCTACTCATAACAATTATGTTATAATTAATACTGTAATTGACATTAAAAATAGAATTAAAGGTAATGACTATATATTTTTGTCGAACAGAAACATACACTCCTGAATAAAACTAATTTATTTGAGTTTAATGTCAACAACACGACTTTAATTTATTTGAGTTTAATGTCAACAACACGACTCATGGAATTGTTGTAAGAAGAAATTCTGCTACTAAAGTAAAATTGCAACCTAGTGTGTAATAAATGTATAACCTCTGTTAATGCTTTATGATTGGGAGTTCAGTGATGTGTATAGGCAATGTATTCTTAGAAAGGTTTAGAGGTTATTGGATAGGCATTATGGATCACTAGTAGAAAAAACACATTTAAAGACGGGATATCATCGCGGTTAAAAATGAACCGCAATTAAAAACAACGCGGTGACATTTTTGAAATTAAGTAAAACTATATCAGCGCAGTTGACGCGAGAACCGTGATAATAAGCCACAAATAAGGGAGATACCAACGCGGTTCTGGAAATAACCGCTTTGGTATATGCAAAACAATTATTAAATTATTTTTCAGGAGGATGCAAACGTGGTTGCCACTAACAACCGCGTTTGTATCTCTTCTTTTAGGACACAAAAACTCTTCCCCCCTCGCGTGCCCTCTGTTTCTTTCCCTTTGCTGCTTCTTCTTCCTCGAATGCGCAGTGCTTCTTCTTCCTTCCTCCCTCGCAGTGCATTTTCTTCCTATTTTAGGTTGACAAAGGCTATTTATTATTCTCCATTCACCACC
>Ga0209489_110232_pt1 | contig 10774 bp, 9 predicted proteins | sample SiratrowhiteBW_FD_187527 | JGI IMG/M metagenome (GOLD analysis project Ga0209489, IMG submission 187527) | Root nodule microbial communities of legume samples collected from California, USA - Siratro white BW (SPAdes) (version 2) | ecosystem: Host-associated > Plants > Roots > Nodule | place: USA...
TTTTTTTTTTTTTTTTGTTTTTGTGTTTTTTTTTTTTTCATTTGTGTTTAACCTTGATTTCTTTCTTGATTTGTGTTTAATCTTGTAGATAAAGTGAAATGATATATAGAGAGTATTTAGAAAATTTAAACAAGACCATATCTTTTGTTCTTGTGTTTTTTTTTTCCTTTCTTCGTTTGTGTTTAATCTTGATTTCTTTCTTGGTTTGTGTTTAATCTTGTAGATAAAGTGAAATGATATATAGAGAGAGAGTTTAGAAAATTTAAACAAGACCATTCTTGTGTTTTTCTTGGTTTCTTTGTTGGTTTGTGTTTAATCTTGATTTCTTTCTTAGTTTGTGTTTAATCTTGTAGATAGATAGAGTGAAATGATATATAGAAAGTGTCTAGAAAATTTAAACAAGATCATATCTTTTGTTCTTGTGTCTTTCTTGGTTTCTTTCTTGGTTTGTGATAAGAATGTGACAAGAAAAAATAACGTTACGTGTCTTTTAATATCTTTTGTTCTTGTATCTTTATCTCCATGGAACAGGGTTGTTCGCTCTCCATGGGGTTGGGTTCTTCGATCTGCATGGGCCTGCGATCTTCAATCTTCATGGGGCTGGGTTCTTCGATCTCCATGGGACTGCGTTCTTTGATGTCCATTGGGGTCGGTTTTTTGATCTCCATTGGGCTCGATTCATCGATCTTCATTGGGCTCGATTCTTCGATCTCCATTGGCCTCAGTTCTTCGATCTCATGGAGCTAGGTTTTCGATCTCAAGGAGATCAGAGAAACTAACTCCATGGAGATCGAAGAAATTAGCTCCATGGAGATGAAGAAATCTGTCCCATGGAGATCAAAGAAACTTGTCGAATGGAGATCCAAGAACCCAGCCCCATGGAGATCAAAGAACCCAACCCCATGGAGATCGAAGAAACCTGTTCCATGGAGATCGAAGAAACCTATCCCATAGAGATCGAAGAAACCTGTCCCATAAAGATCGAAGAAAACTGTCCCATGAAGACCGAAGAAACCAAAGAAACATGTCCCACAAAAACCGAAGAAACCTGTCTTACGAAAACCGAAGAAATCTAAAAAACCTCTTCCATGAAAATCGAAGAAACCTCCATGGGGCTGGGTTCTTCGATCTCCATAGGGCTGGGTTCTTCGATCTCCATTGGGCTGGGTTATTCAATCTCCATGGCTTCATGGAGTTAGGTTTTTGATCTCAAGGAGATCGAAGAACCCTACCACAAAAATCGAAGAATCCTACCCACTAAAACTGAATAAACCTCTCCTACGGAAATCGAAGAAACCTCTCCCACGGAAACCGAAGAAACCTCTCCCACAGAAACCGAAGAAACCTCTCCCACGAAAATCGAAGAAACCTCTCTACGGAAATTAAAGAAACCTCTCTACGGAAATCAAAGAAACCTCTGCCACGACAATCAAAGAAACCTCTTTCACGGAAATCAAAGAAACCTCTTCTATGGAAGAGGAGAAAAGAGGAGAAACAAGAAAAATAAGGAACATGAACCAACTACACTGTCTTTATTAAACCGTTCCTAATAACCTTTGATGATATATATATATATATATATATATATATATATATATATATATATCCTCTTCTATGGAAATCAAAGAAACTTCTTCTATGAAAGATTAGAAGAAAAGAGGAGAAACAAGAAAAACAAGAAACATGAACATGAACCAACTACACCGTCTTTATTAAACCGTTCCTATTAACTTTTCATGATATATATAATCATGATTATTTAAGTTGAAGTACCCCTAGTATCATACCCATAATCAACGGGTTTCCACATGCATGGGTATTGTGGGTCGTAATGGTCCCACCCGGGCCTCGATTTGTTACAAGGGGATGCAAGCCCACCACTCCCTCTATCATGTTGCACGGGGGCTGCCCAGTCTTGTGACTTGGCATTGCCGATGTTTGGTGGAACCCCGTGGGATGACCATGCTCACCGGTGGTGGACTAGGTAGACGTCTGTTTGGCCGTCGCATTATGCTAACGCATCGCCTCCTTGTCCAGCTCAGCCTGGTTGATCCTTGCTTCCTTCTTTTGGGTAGCCATTCCTTTTACACCGGATCACGTGTTGTCATCCTTTCTGCCTGCTTATACCACATCACATTTATTGGTTCCATAATATGATAGTAGTATTAATATATAAAATGATTGAAAAATAAATGTTTGGTACCTTCTTTTGGACAGTGGCCTTGCTATTCTCCAAGCCAGCTTTGGAAGAAGCACCAATGTTTGAAGTCGTTTCCTTCACCGATTCTCTTGCTTTCTTTCCTTCCTGCATTTTCAACTATCGATTCTTTTATTTTCTTCTTTCTTTCTCAAATTAGCTTTTCTGCAACTCATGAGACTCTAACACCGCACACCAAATAAATAGATTTAGGATTTAGGTGCTACATGTTAGAATATTATAATTAGAGAAATAAATCAATAGAATATCAGAACTAATCAAGGCAATATCAGAGAATATCAATAAGAATATCAAAGAGATAATTAAGGGAATATGAGAGAATATCAGTAAGAATATCAAAGAGATAATCATGGGAGTATCAAAGAAATAAATCATTAGAATAACAGAGATAATCAAGGGAATATCAGAGAATATCAGTAGAATATTAGAGAATATCAAATGTATTTATTTAGAATAATTTCTATATTTAGTTTACTAGAATTCTATATTAAGTGAGCTATTGTAAACAAAGAAAATAACATTCAATAAAAAACCTTCTTCCATGTTATTATATTCTTTGTTCATAGTTATCATAACTTTGTTCAACCTTTCTTAACCCTCGATACCATCACAAGACGGTATCAGAGCGATGTTAGATCATGGAAACTCAGAAACTAACATCATTGTTCCATTATCTCTCACAGCCGAAAAACACCAAAAACCAAAAATGTCATTTTCAGATGATGAAATTGACAACAACATGAATCAAAACCAGAATAACTCCTCAACCATTATTGATGAGCTAACTTTGCAAATTGCAAATATGCTTCGTAATGGCCTAGGGATTCAACAAACACAAGCCAATCTTGATAATTTGTCAATTGGTTTCAAATTAAATGGAGACAATTATCCATTGTGGGCAACACTCATGAAGAAAGTTATTGGGTGCAGAGGAAAGAAGAGTGATCTAACAGGTATACCTTTGACACCAAAAGATATAGAACCAACATATGAAAAATGGGAACAGGTGGACTAAACTATCTTCACATGGATAATTTAGAATATTGAGATTAGTTTGATGAACAATGTTTCCTAGTTTCCAACCGCCAAGGCTTTATGAGAGGGATTGGCTACTACTTATGGAAGCGACACAGACCCGGTGCAAATCTATGATTTACATCAAAAAGCAAACACACAGAAACAGGGAAAGGATACCCTAAAGGATTTTTGGAACAAATTACAAGCTATATGGATGGCGATTGATAGAAAGCAACCGAACCTATGAAATGCTTAGATGATATTTCAATTTTCAACAAAACTAAACAAGAACAGAGACTATATGAGTTTCTAACAGGGATACATGAAAAATATGAAGTCATTAGAAGAGATCTTTTGATGCAAGAGAAGACCCCTTCAGTAGAGTCCGCCTATGCTGTTGTCGGAAAGGGGGCGGCCTGACTCCAAATTCTAAATACATACATCATTACAAGAAATTCTTCTACAAAAAAGTAGATTAATTACATACAAATTTCAATCCAGAATGAGCATTTATCTACGGATCTATTTCAAATAGATTTTACCTACAAAAAGTCCATTAATTACATACGAATTTCAATCCGTAGGTAAATTTAGCATTACTTATGGATTTTACCTACGGATTTGTTACCTATGGAAAAATCCGTAAATAATTTACCTATGAATCCAAATTCGTATGTAATTATGTAGGGATTCAAATCCGTATGTGATTATGTATTCATCCAAATTTGTAGGTTACCTACAGATTTTTCCGTAGGTAATATTAATAATTAATTTTATTAAATTTATTATTATTATTAACATATTATGATTTTAATATTGTTACTACTACTAATAATAATATACTATTGTTCTTGTAAGAGACCGGTTAGCTCCAACAAGCAATAATGTCTTCGGTCAGCTCTTGAGGACAGATTTCGTCATCTGTTGTGTGATCTTGGCTGATTCCGAATGCTTCGAACGCTCACGATCTTGGGAGGGAGTCTTGCATGAACTACTACGCTCAAGTCAGATGGATCCGAGTAAAACAGGATAAAACGGGGTAGAGCAACAGTACCTTATTGTAGGGGTTGCCTTTCCTTTTATAGTGCTTGAATGGGTCTCTGAGCGAATGGGCTAGAGGCCCATTTAATTTGTGGAGGCCTCGAGTCGATGATAGTGACATGGATGCCACGTGTTCCATGATTGTGATAGGACGAATCGTCGATGGTCGCCACATGGATGCCATGTGTTCCATGATCGTGATAGAACAAGTATTTTCCCTCTAAAGTCATTCTGTTTCGATCAGTCTACCTAGGCCAGAACCTTCTGAGTTGGCTGACATGTCCAAGTTGGGCAATTGTATATTGGTTTAGATGGTCGGTCCTTCCTATAGTACAGTTATTATTATTAATTATATTAACATTATTATTACTAACAATATTAATATTATTATTAATTAGCAATATTATTATAATTAGCAATAATGATATTATTATTATTAACTTATCTAACTAATAATATTATTAATATTATATTTAATATTATTATTATTACAGATAATATTATTATTAATAATAATAATATTAATAATAATAATATTAATAATACTCATAATAAGAATAGTAATAAAATAGGACGAATCGTCGATGGTAGCCACGTGGATGCCATGTGTCCCATGATCGTGATAGAACGAGTATTTTCCCTCTAAAGTCATTCTGGTTGATTTTCGATCGGTCTCCCAAAGCCGAAACCTTCTGAGTTGGCTGACATGTCCAAGTTGGGCAATTGTATATTGGTTTAGATGGTTGGTCCTTCCTATAGTACAGTTATTATTATTAATTATATTAACATTATTATTATTAACAATATTAATATTATTATTATTAATTAGTAATATTATTATAATTAGTAATAATGATATTATTATTATTAACTTATCTAACTAATAATATTATTAATATTATATTTAATATTATTATTATTACAGATAATATTATTATTAATAATAATAATATTAATAATACTCATAATAAGAATAGTAATAAAGAATATATGATCGTAAAGTTGAAGTTATTGTAGTTATTGTGACTTATGTTTGTATACCTGAAGGACCTAGGCTAGAATCATACATACATACATATATGTGTATTTACAAACACACACACATGGGTACATTTCTTTACATATATATATATATATGTATATATATGTATATATATATGTATATATATGTATATATATATATATATAAACTTTTATGTCAAGTTAGGTGTCCCTAACCTGATTAATCATTTCAATCTAATAATATATAAAGTGTTGTTGGATACATTTATATATATATATATATAAAAGTGAGGTGTCCCTAACTTGATTAATCATTTCAATCTAATAATATATAAAGCGTTGTTGAGTATATTTCTTTATTTGATATGTTATTCGTTTTTTTTTTGTTAAGAGAAGTGTCCCTAACCACATTATTATTATGGTTGGTATTGTTGAATCTGAATCAAGTACCTTTTTGGCATCATTTAGAGTTTGACTCTATTTTGAGAAGTGAAAATTAAATTATATGTAGCTGGAAGTGTTTTCTTGGGGATTTAAATGAGTGATATTTGATTCTGATTGAATGATGATTTCCATTGAAAATAATTTATTCTTGACTAGTCATTACATGAATATTTTAAATTGATGCACATAAATCAAGTAGTGTGTTTGACTTTATATTCTAATATATGTACCGTTTGTGTCTTACAAATTATTATATGATTATTGTTCTCACTTGTTAGATAAAAATTACAACAACTCTATGATTGTGGCTAAGGGCTTAAATAAAGAAAGCATGAATTTTAGTGTTGCTACATCTAACAAGCACTGATAGAAAAGAGTAGATCGTGTAAGTACAATTGCCTTTGTTTGAAAAATGATAAAGCACTCTGTAAAATTTCTAGTTTATCTGATAGGTGTTGAAGAACACTAGAGGATAAGTACATACAAATTTTAAGCTAACACAAAAATAAAGAATATTGTCGTAGCTTAAGTTTGCATTGTAGACAATATCTTCACATCTATTACTAAGAGGATGTGCGCTCTACACAAGTAAACTTCAAAATTTCTTGAAGATCGAGCTAAAGTTGCATTATTCACCAACTATCCCAATACAAGTACATTTCAATCCTAGCTTTGCTATCTATCCAATACGATTTGAATTTTTAACACAATTTGGTGCAAAAGTTGATGTTATCAAGGAAGATAAGTATTGCCACCTGTCAAAGATCTTGCATGAAGAAGAGAAAAACAATTAATGTTGTAAGAAACAAATTCAATGTTTCTCAATGTTCAAGCTCGACAGACGATAGAGGAAGAAGAAGACATTCAAATGAGTTCAAAACTACTCAAGCGGTAGAAAACAAAATGCAATGACTACTTTTTTCAAGCCTATATAAAGACATGTTTTGAAGAGAAGAACAAGAAGAATAGTTATTACTTGCAAGTGTTGAAACTCTGTTAAATTTTCTTTGTGGCCATAAAGCTTTGTAATAACACATTTTGTGTTCAACCTTTTAACAAACTATGAGAAAGAGCATAACCATGTAAAAGTCAAAAAAAGTAACCCTTCTCTAGTGAGCGAAACCAATGATTTGTTGATCACAAAGACAATTTTCTTTATCTTAAGTCAGGAGTGACTTGTTGAAATAATACTTGGGTTAAGCCAAAAGTGACTTACTGAAAAAATACTTAGGTTAAGCCATAATTGGCTTATTGAAAGAATACTTGAATAGGTCAGCAAAGACCAGATGTAATCCAAAGAATATTGGGGGTTTTTAGCTAGGAGTGGCTAAGTATCAAAGAAAACGTGGCAGGATCAGCTAGGAGTGGTTGAGATCTAAAAAAAATACGTATTTTGTATTTCATGGTAGTAGTTTGTCAAGTGGAAATTGACTGGTTGATCAGGAATTGGATGTAGTTTATGATATTAGATGAACCAATATTAAAATATTATGTAAATCAATTTTATTCATTTCTCTATACATTGCATGTTATTTTCCTACAACTAACTTAAAATGGTGAAGTTTTTCGAACTAAGTTTGTGAAAATCTTTGTCACTACATTTGATCAGTATTAAAACCTATTGTTTGACTACATAGTATTAGAAGATACTTTCAAACCCTCCCCCCTCCACACACACATCACCCCCTTCTTGTGTTTCTCTTGTTTCTTTCATCATTTAAGTAAATGTGATGAATAATTAAAATGATTTTACTTTCTTGAACTCAATTTATAAAGATAATATTTTATTTATATATTAGTTATACATATATATTTTTTAAGCGTGATAATAAAAATGGTGTTAAAGCATCGTTTTAGGGATAAATTGTGAAGTATGTTTATTATAATTTTTTTTATTGCAAACTCTTGATACATAAAATGTTAGATGTAACAATAAACTGATTGAAGTTGTACAAGCTATTAGTGAGTGAAGTTGTACAAGCTATTAGAGATATGACTACCACTTTAACAATAAATCAAAGACTTGAAGGAATGACTAAATTGCAAAGTCTAGCAAAGTTTAGAAGGAATAAACCTTAATTCTCTAGAGGTTACATTCTCAAAAAAAGTAGAACTATGGATTAAGGAAATGAAGGAAATGTTCTGGTCATGAATTGTTTTGATGACCAAAAGTAAACTTAACAATGTTCATGTTGACATGAGTGGTTGAGTACGGATGGGATAATACTAGAAGATTGTTGAAAGTAGGAAGGATAACCGTTTCATAAGAAGTGCATAAAATGAAACTTTCAAAAAAGGTATTTTCCTAAAGATGTAAGAAAAACAAAAGAGGTAAAATTTATACAATTAAAACAAGGAACTATATCACTAGGAGAATATGCTCTAGATTAGAAGAATTAAAAACACTTGTACTTTCTTTTTTCACCCAAACTGTAACATCCCATATTTTTCATATAATAGAAACTTTATTGCATAAAAATTTATATAATAAACTTGAATATAAAAATTCACACATCCATCATGTATTTCAAATTATACTTCTCCGCATAAGATTTAATAAAATATCTTTGTAAAATTACAAATAAAATAAAAATAAAGCTTCTACATCACAATTCACTGGGACTCACACCACCTGTCAAATTCTCTGCTCCCGTGTAATATACACAATCGTTGCAGTTTTAAAAATAACACACAAAAAGAAGGGTAAGCTAGAGAGTTTTCAAAAAATATATATTTTCATAAATTGATTTCTATCTCAACAAAACAACAACAATTCAATCTTTCATAATTCATCTCACATCATACATACAGTGACTCACAAACAAAGACACTAGACTCTCTACTTCTGGAAGACCCGTGCATTGAGTTAGACATCAAGAGGTGTGCACCTGTCATATACCACCTAAGTGTTCCGAACAGTTTATTCTGATCGGGCTCATATTTCAAACCTCGGACAGGACCATATGAACCTCCTTCGACTCTTCACCAACTGGTAATCTTCATCCATGTAAATCCAATGTACCAGTAGAGTCAGGATACCTCCTTAGAATCCCCAAACAATGCACATCCTAATAATCTCAACTCAGGCATCTCCTTTCCTGAAGATACTATGTCTCGATCACACACCACATCATTCACAAACATTGATAGTACATCATACAATACATAAACATTCATCCAATTCATTAATAAACAAATAATTACAATATTATGAAAAACATTTAAACTAGCTCCCCTTTCCAAATATCAACATTATAGATAAATTTCTATTTCAAAGGAGACAAACATTTATAAAAAAAGATGCAACTAGCTTTCATTACCTCTATAGAGTAGAGATACTCAAAACCCTAAAATCACAAGCAACCTAACTCTGTTCAAGAATCTGATCGGACACTCTTGATCTACTCAATGCTAGGAATCTAAGGGTGTCTTCTGATTGTCAATCTGATAATCTATGAGATCGCAAATCTAGAGAGAAGGTAGAAAATTTTAAAGAGATTTGTTTGAGAGATGGTGGTTTTCATAAAACTGTATATCTTCTTAAAAATAGAGAGAGTTGGTAGTTTTTATTGGAATAAAACAGAATATCGTTTTAGAGAAATAAAATATCTTTTTAGAGATAATTGGTGGTTTTTATTAGAACAAAATAGAATATCTTCTAAGAGAGATAGAATATCTTAGAGAGAAAGTTGGTAGTTTTTATTAGAATAAAACAGAATATCTTTTTAGGGAGAGAGGGTTGGTGGTTGTTATAAAAATAAAAAATAAATAACTATCTTTTATTTACTTAAACAACTCTTCTGTTAAAAAAATATTTAACTGTTATTAAATTTATCTCTAAAATTAAATTTTATTTTATAACTATTTTCTAAGGTATTACACAAACGAAAGAGTAAAGTGTATGAAATTTGAAGATGCACTTAGACCTAAACTAAGAAAAGTTGTCTTAAGGATGAATAAAGTTGTGAAGCTTGAAATTCTGGTTTTGAATCATAAAATAATTGCATAACATTCTATACTTTTGAGGATTAAAATTAATATTTTACCTTTTCAAATACTAAGTTTTCATTACTTCATATATTTAAATTTAGTAAGTGAATTACACATTTATATAATATTATCTGTAAGATGAATGTTTATAATTCACCTAACTAATAAATTATTGAATATTTTTTTATATGCAAATTTAAAATTTTAACAAATTTATATTTATTATATAAAAAATAGCAAAAGCGTTGTTTTTTCATAATTTGTAACTTTTATTATTAGAATTTTGCTTACTCATTTATTTTGATCGTATATATTTTTATTTTTATGTACGTAACTTCATACGATTTTAAAATTTTCACAAACATATAGATTATCATGTTATTGTTTTCCTCTTCCGTATTAATTTCATATATAATTTTCTATGTATTAATTAAATAGTTTATTATATTTTTCAATTATATACTTCAATATTTCAATATAGGTAAAAGTATTCTTAAAACACATTCACTTTTTATTTCTCTTCTTTCTATTTTTCTCCTGTCAAATAAACAAACTTATGTTTAATAATGTGATGTGCTTCTGAAATGAGTTCCATCAATGTCCGTCCAAACAATCAGATGCTAATTACCAATGGTGGTTACCCATTTTATATTTTCCATTTGACATTACAAGAATTAGAAAGTGATGCATGTCAAAATGACAACAAATAAATTAAAAAAGAATCATCCTTCATAAAATCAAGGTAAAGGATGGAATAGCGGCACAATGATGTAATTGGATTTTTGACATTGTACTGCAGCAGTGTAATTAATGTAAATTTTAGGGGAAAAACTTAGAAAGTGTATGTCATTTTTTTAATCAATTCTTAAAAGTTTTAAAAGTAAAAAATTAGTACTTTAAAATAAGAGTTTCTTAATATAATATGTTAAATGGCACGTTAGCATGCAAGTTGTTATTAGAATAAAAAAATAAATTTCATTATGAGGTGGCAAATATGATTTAAAAGACGTTAAATGATCTTCCACTTTTGCTTTGTCTTTTTTTTTTTTTTTTTTTTTTTTT
>Ga0209489_110234_pt1 | contig 10770 bp, 7 predicted proteins | sample SiratrowhiteBW_FD_187527 | JGI IMG/M metagenome (GOLD analysis project Ga0209489, IMG submission 187527) | Root nodule microbial communities of legume samples collected from California, USA - Siratro white BW (SPAdes) (version 2) | ecosystem: Host-associated > Plants > Roots > Nodule | place: USA...
AAAGTTTAAAAAAAAAAAAATAATAGCGTTATAAAAAAATGAAAATATAAATAATTAAAAATGAAAAACGAAAAAAATATAAAAATATAAAAACAGAAAATAAAAATAAAAGTATAAAAAATAAAAACATACAAACATAAAAATAAAATTAAAAATATAAGAAAAATAAAAATGACAGTTTTAAGAACTACTCTCGAGTTTACACTTCCTATCTTAATTCTTACAGTTGCTTCCTTCCTGCACTGATATATATTTGTTTTTATACTTAACAATTATTCAATATACCAACAATCTCTTCATTATTTTTATTTTAAAATTTATTTATTAAATATTTTTTTCTCTCTCATACAGTATACAAATAAGTACAATCAAATAAAAAAACTGTTAACTTTTCTTTTTCTGGATAAATATTAACAAATTTGATAAATAATAAAATAAATCTAATAAATATTAAGGAATATCTATATTTTTTTTCAAGTAACGTTGAATTAGTTATCAAAAAACTAAATATTTAAAAATAATGTGTTAAACTAAATTTTTAAAATTAATCATATTAAATTATAAATATCTTAACAACATCTAACATTATTTTTATTATTGTTAAAAAACAAAATATGAGAGAGATATTTATGTAAATGTAAAAAAAAATTATTTAATATATAAAATAACAAAGACATTATTGATATTTTAAAAATTTATGAAGTGTAGGAAGCATTTTGTATGGTATAGGAAGCAACTGTCCTTAACTCCTTATAAAATAATAATTAAAAATTAAAAATTAAAAGAATAATAAAAATAAAAAATAAAAATAATTAAAATAATTAAAAACAAAAATTAAATAAAAGTCAAAAAAGACAGTTGATATAAAACTAAAAATAATAATAAAAATAAAAATAATAATTAATAATATATAAAAAAAAAACCGCCCTCCCACTTCATGCTGCCAGTTTATTTTCATGAATATTTTCTTTTAACTGCACTTACCCAAAACACAAAAAAAATTATAAATCACCATGCATTGATCAACTAATTATTGGGCTAGAGGACCATCCTACTTTATATTTATTCTTTGTCAACATAAATTATTTCTCTCTTACTTGGAAAACTTTTGAGGAAAACACTTCTTGCACTTTATTCATAAGTGGTTTGTCTTGTTAAAAAGTTGGTTTGAATTGATTTGAAATGAAAGCACGTGAAAAGTTAGATTATTTAGATTAACTGAAATATGGTAAAATTTTATAAGAAAATTTATAAAAATTTGTGAATGATGTGGTACATATGATAAATATTTTAATATTTTTTAATATATAAAATTATAAAACTACAAATTTATCTTTATAATTAAAAATAACTAAAATAAAATATAAGATATCTATTTAATATAATTGATATTTTCTTTAAAAAATCTATAAATATATTAAATTATGTAATTATTTTCAAATTGAAATTTAATTATAATAAAATATAATTAATTTATTGCATCAAATTGATTATTTTTTTAAAATCTAAAATTATAATATTATAAATTTATTAAAATAATTTTGACATTAAATTTAAATAATATAATCATTTTATAACAATAATAAATTATTATTATATAATTTATTTTTATTTTAAATAATTATAATTAGTTTTATTAAATTATAAGTATATTATTATTAATTATTTTATTAACAATATTATTAAAACTTTTATTATCAATTTTATATAATATTTAATATTTTTATTTTTTAAAATATAATATAATATTATATTATATAATAAATTAAAATATACATAATAAAAGAAATTATTATTTAAATTTATATAATTGATTACGTTACGTAATGGATTATATTGTGTAACGTAATCATTATATATGTAATTGATATTAATCGATTATGTATACAATTAATTAAATATTATATTTTATGTTATATATTATAATTAATTAATTAACTATATATATATAATTATGACAAATTTTTTTATTCATTATTTAATATATTTTTATTAATTTTTTTACATTGTATTAAAATAATAAATAATTTTGTTATATTTTATTTAATGGTAATTATTTAATAATACTGAAATTAATATTTTTATTTAATTATAAAAATCAATTTTCCTTTCAAATCTTTGTATAAGAGAAGAGAAAGTTTGAAGGGAAAATTTTTTATTGTTTTTTCACATTTTCTATACTTCGCTTTTTCAACTTTCATTTCTTTTTTGCATTTGGTATGTTTCTGTGGTCGAAAACAAACATAGCCTAAAGGAACACGTACTTATCACCATCTTTGCAAGTACTGGATTTGGTGAGATTTATGTCATCAACATTATCACTATTGTTAAGGTTTTCTATCACAAGAGCATCCACCCAATAGCTGCTTCCCTGCTAGCATTGTCTACCCAAATGTTTGGTTATGGATGGTTGGCATATTCATAAATTCCTCGTGGATTCACCGTACATGTGGTGGCCTTCAAACCTTGTCCAGGTGTCTTTATTCATGGCATTCCATGAAAAAGAGAAAAGGCCTAAAGGAGAAAACACAAGGAGTAATGTTAGGTTTATACTGCCACGTGACATACTTTCAATTGACACTACTGATGTTTATTTTAAACCAGCGTGTTAAGCTAGCGTGACAGTCTCCCAAAAGCCTCAGAATCCCAAAAGCCTCATAATCCCAAAAGCCTCTTATACGTTTTTCGCTCTCTCAGTCTCCCGCTTTCTCAGTCTTCGGCCTCCTCTCAGTCTTCCGCCTCCTCTCACTCTTCGGCCTCCTCTCAGTCTTTCGCCTCCTCTCAGTCTTCTGCCTCGTCTCAGTGTCCCGCTCTCTCAGTCTCCCACTCTCTCAGTGTCATTCACTCTCAGCCTCCGCACTCTCGCTCTCTACACTTTCGCTCTGTCCACTGTCGCTCTCTGCACTCTCGCTCTCGTTCACTCTCGCTTTCGCTAAGGTCGCTGTCTGCGTTATTCGTCTGAGCAAAAGGTTTGTTTTTTATTTTGTTTTCATTTGAAAAGCGTGTAAAGGTTGCTCTTTTAAGTGATTGCTCATGCAAAAGGATGTTTTTTTTTTGTTTGTTGAATGATTTGCATGTAAAGTTTTGGTTTTTATGCGATTTTTGATGGAAAAGGAAGTCTTTTAGGTCGTTTCACTGTTCTGTTCTGGATCTGAAAAGGTTTTTACGTTTAGGGTTTGATTTCTTTTGGTTTTGAAGTAAAGTTTGTTCTTTTATGTCATTTACATGATCGTTCTTGGTTCTTGGTGGAGAAAAGAATGTTTTTTGTAAGTGTTTTAAGTGATTTTTCATGAAAAATGATGTTTTTATTTGTTTGTCGTTTAATTTCCATGTAAAGTTTGTGTTTTTATATGTTTTTTTGATAAACAAGAAAGTCTTTTTGGTGTTTTGTTTTTCGTCGTTGCTGGAATATAAAAAGTTTTTGCATTTAGGGTTTGATTTTCGTTGGTGGTTGAAGTAAAGTTTGGTCCTTTGTGTGATTTACAGTGTTCTTCTTGGTTGTTGATAGAAAAAGAATGATTTTTGTAAGGGTTTTAGGTTTGTAATGTTTGAATCTGTTAGTTTTGAAAAGTGATGAACACATGTGTGTTGAGTCGCCAAAACATGAACTAAGGTGTCCTCTCGTTAAAGAATGGGTAACCACACGTGTTTTGTTAAACAATAAGTGATTCTGAGCTTACAAAAATTTAGTCGTTACTCATGTTCTAACGAGGGGATAACTCAGTACAAGCTTTGACGACTGACGAACAAAACACAAGAATAACAGTATCCATAATGAACTACAAAACACAAACGGTTCGTGTTACATACAAATTTACACATTTGCATGAATCTGGTGTTGTATTTTGTGTTACATCCATCAAATGAACTACAAAACACAAACGGTTCGTGTTACATACAAATTTACACATTTGCATGAATCTGGTGTTGTATTTTGTGTTACATCCATCAAAACGGTTCGTGGTATATTTTGTTGACATGGTCTTTACAAGTGTATACTGTTCAATTTGATGGATTTGTGTTACTCCTCACATCGCTAGGAAACACACAGGAGCCAACATCTGCAACTGGTTACTCAAGCTTTAACGAAGGGACAACTCAGTAGATGTTTTGGCAACTAAATACATTATGACCATTTTGACATTTTAAGTTCTTATATCCTTCAGTTAGAACCCTGTGAATTGCTTCCATAACCCTTTTATGTACCAAAATATGCTAAATTGACATACATGTGTGCGTAAATAACATTTGTCAACCTACAAAACATCAAGGGTTACCCATGTTTTAACGAGAGGACATCTCAGTTCACGTTTTGGCGACTAAATGCAGTATGACCAATTTGACATTTCAAGTTCTTATGTCCTTCAGTTACAACTCGTGAATTGCTTGGATGACCCTTTTATATACTAAAATATGATAAATTGACACACATGTGTGCATAAATAACATTTGTCAACTTACAAAACATCATAGGTTACCCATGTTTTAACGAGGAGACACCCCAGTTAACGTTTTGGCGACTAAATGCAGTATGACCAATTCACTACTAGAAAAATCGTTAATAGTGACCCAAAAATCAGTCACTAATTGACCAAAATCGGTCACTAATTAAAATAGTGATCGATTTAGTAACCAAACGTTTCAGTCGCTATTTTGCTGGTCGCTGATGTATAGTGACCGATTCTGCGACCGAATCTATGATTGATTCTGTGACCGATTTTGTGACCGAATCTGTGACCGAATTTTTGACCACATCTGTGACCGATTTTGTGATCGATTCTGTGACTGATTCTGTGACTAATTAAAATAGTGACTGATTTAGTGACCAAACGCTTCAGTCGCTATTTTGCTGGTCACTGATGTATAGTGACCGATTCTGTGACCGAATCTGTGACCGATTCTATGACTGATTCTGTAACCAAATTTGTGACCGATTCTGTGACCGAATCTGTGACCGATTCTATGACCGATTCTGTGACCGAATCTATGACCGATTCTGTGACTGATTCTGTGATCGATTTCTGTGACCGAATCTGTGACCGATTTTGTGACTGATTCTGTGACCGAATTTGTGACCAATTCTGTGACCGAATTTGTGACTAATTCTGTGACCAAATCTGTGACCGATTATGTGACCGATTCTGTGACCGAATCTGTGATCGATTCTGTGATCGATTATGTGACCGAATTTGTGACTGATTTTTCCGGTCACTGATTCAGTCTCTGATAGTGACCAATTTTTTCGGTCACTGATTCGGTCATTGATAGTGACCGATTTTTTCTGTCACTAATTTCGGTCACTATTCAACAATTTTCTAGTAGTGATTTGGCATTTTAAGTTTTTATGTCTTTCAGTTACAACTTTGTGAATTGCTTGGATGACCCTTTTATGTACTAAAATATGATAAATTGCACACATGTGTGGATAAATAACATCTGTCAACTTACAAAACATTATGGGTTACCCATGTTTTAACGAGGGGACACCTCAGTTAACGTTTTGGCGACTAAATGCATTACAATAATTGTGGCATTTTAAGTTCTTATGTCCTTCAGTTACAACCCTGTGAATTGCTTCCATAACCCTTTTATGTACCAAAATATGTTAAATTGACACACATGTGTGCATAAATAACATCTATCAACTTACAAAACATCTTGGTTTATCCATGTTTTAACGAGGGGACACTTCAGTTCACGTTTTGGCGACTAAATAACAATTTAAAGCAATATCATGCAACATTTGCCCAAAGAAGTCATATGTTACAACATTGAACACATATGTAAATAACATTTAAATAACAAGATGATGCAATATCAATTTCAATTCTTTGATAAAAATTTGTTCAATTTACATTAACAACAATTAATTGTTGCGTTTTTTACATTCCTTAAACCACCTCTTAAAGACCTTTTTCTTTTCTTAGGGTATGTGGTAAAAGGAGGTCCTAATTTAGAGGATTTAAGAATCATCATCTTTGTTGGAGTCTTTGTTCAAGTTCTTTTAATGGTGGGTGCTTCTGCCTCGGTCTTCTGGCTTGTTGTTGTGGTTGGTGCTAGGGATGCTGGTGGGTTTCCTGCTAGGGTTAGTGGTGAGAGAGTGGCCATGTCATATAAGGACTCGAATGCACTCCTGACTTTAATCTTTTAAATGGAGGTCGTCCCTTTCTTGAAACTGGTACATGGCTATGAATATCTATGTTGAGGCCGTCCCTTTCTAGCCATCAATGTTCAAACACCAAATTAGCCTGTGTGCATTAGTAATGGTTTTAATGCTGCATTAATCAGAGGTTGCACCTTCTTTAACGAGGGGACACCTTCCATCAAGTTTTGGCGACTATACACATCAACACATCAACACATAAACAACACTAACGTGTGTCACCAAAACTATAACTAAGTGTCCCCTCATGAATGAATGTGTAACCAATGAGGTTTTGTAAAATAATTGTCATTGTCATCAGTACCCAAAGCTTGTACTGAGATGTCCCCTCGTTAGGACATTGGTAACCACTGATTTTTTGTAAGCTCAGAACCACTTATTGTTTGACAAAACACGTGTGGTTACCCTTCTTTAACGAGAGGACACCTTAGTTCATGTTTTGGCGACTCAACACACATGTGTTCATCACTTTCCAAAACAAACAGATTCAAACATTACAAACCTAAAACCCTTACAAAAATCATTCATTTTCTATTAACAACCAAGAATAACACTGTAAATCACACAAAGGACCAAACTTTACTTCAACTACCAACAAAAATCAAACCCTAAACGCAAAAACTTTTTATATTCCAGCAACGACGAAGAATAGAACACCAAAAAGACTTCCTTTTTTTATCAAAAAGCATATAAAAACACAAATTTTACATGGAAATCAAACAACAAACAAGAAAAAAAAAACATCATTTTTCATGAAAAATCACTTAAAACACTTACAAAAAACATTCTTTTCTCCACCTAGAACCAAGAACGATCATGTAAATGACATAAAAGAACAAACTTTACTTCAAAACCAACAGAAATCAAACCCAATACGCAAAAACCTTTTCAGATCTATAACAGAACAGTGAAACGACCAAAAAAACTTCCTTTTCCATCAAAAGTCGCATAAAAACCAAAACTTTACACGCAAGTCATTCAACAAACAAAAAAAAACATCCTTTTGCATGACCAATCACTTAAAAGAGTAACCTTTACACGCTTTTCAAAAGAAAACAAAATAAAAAATGAACCTTTTGCTCAGACGAAGAACGCAAAGAGCGACCTGAGCGAAAGCGAGAGTGAACGAGAGCGAGAGTGGAGAGAGCGAAAGTGTAGAGAGTGAGAGTGCAGAGGAGGCTGAGACTGAATGAGACTGAGAGAGCGCGAGACTGAGAGGAGGCAGAAGACTGAGAGCTTTGAAATGAGAGGAGGCGGAAGGCGGGAGATTAAGAGGAGGCCGAAGACTGAGAGGCTTTTGGGATACTGAGAGGAGGCTTTACGGATTCTAAGCGAGAATGCAAAAGGTTTAGGGCTTCGTTCACTTTTGTCTTCCAACTTTGTCCCTGCCACGTAAGCCACTTTGACACAATTACCCCGGTATCAAGTGGGGGTAATCCACCAACGGTGTCAACGTAACATTACTCAAACACAAGACTGTAATTTTTTTCCTGATCTTTGTATCAAGCTTTGCTTATTACATTATTTCATGTTATTTATTTTAAGAATAACAACAATCTTTTGGGTTTGATTAGTTTGGAAAAAGTCCATCCTTGCTTAACAAATAGTCTGCATTGGAACACAATGATTGGCTTTTTAGGGACCCCTTTTATTGTACTGGCTTTGGCATCATCACCATACATATTAGTTGGATTTGTACTCTTCTATTTTAGTTTCTAAATAAGTTTTTAATTAAAATAATTATTCCTAAACGTTAGAATAATTATTCCTAAAAGTTAGGATAAAGTGTTTTAGTTTTTCTTTTTAGTCAAAATAATTGCTCATAAATTTTAGGGGAAGCAATTTCAGTAAGTTATTTTTTCTTTCTATAAGTATTACAATTGTAATTTGTGCTGTAGAAAAATATAAAGAAATAACAATACATTTCTCTTTATAAATTTTTGTTCAGTTTCAGTCATTTTCAATATTTTATCTATTTCTATTATGTAAAATCAATAATTGGTGTCAGAGCTCTCTTCTTGAGGGACCTATGTGTGTTTTAAGTTGCCATGGATGCTGAAACAAGTTTTTCCCAAGCTGCTCTCTCAGTTTTTGATGGAAAACTATGACCTATGGGTAGTGAGAATGGAAGCTGTGGAAGAGGATTATGAAGTACTTCCACTGCTAGATAATCCTACCATGGCCCATATCAAAAGTCACGAAGAAAAGAAAATGAAAGGCAAAAGCGAAGTGTCTATTTGCTAGTGTTTCTCAAACCATTTTCACACGAGTCATGACTTTCAAATCATCAAAATAAATTTGGCTTTATTTGAAGGAGGAATATGCTGGAGATGAATGAATACGGAACAAAAATGAGCTAAATTTAATGCGAGAATTTGAGTTGTAAAAAATAAAAGAGTCTGAGACAATCTAAGAATACTCAGACAAATTGTTGGGTATTGTAAACAAGATACAACTGTTGGGCAGTAACTTTACTGATTCTAGAATTGTTGAAAAATATTATGGTAACAATGAGAGGTATGAAGCATCCATAACCTCATTAGAGAACACAAAGGATTTGTCAAAGATCACTTCACTTTGGCAAAAGTGCTACATGCTTTGTAGGCACAAGATCAGCGAAGGTTGATGAGAGAAGATCGTGCTGTTGAAGGTGCATTTCTAACCAAACATAGTGAGAATATAACAAACAACCAAAACAAAAAGCAAGGGTAAAAAGAAAAATTACCCACCTTGTCAGCATTGTGGGAAATGGGTCACCCACCTTTCAAATGTTGGAAGCGACAAAGTGCGAAGTGCACTAAGTGTAATCAGATTAGACATGAAGCTGTAATTTGCAGAGCAAATATCCAGCAAGCTGTATTTGATGCAGAAAAGGCACAAGAGAATGAAGACCAACTCTTTGTTGCTACTTGTTTCTCCAACAACAATTCCACTAAATTTTGGTTGATATATAGTTGTTGCACCAACCACATGACCTATGACAGAGAACTGTTCACTTGTTTGGGCGACACCGAAATCAAATGGGTCAAAATTGGAAATGGTGAACAAATTTCAGTAAAAGGCAAAGAATCAATAGCTATAACAAGCTACACAGGCTTCAAAGTTATCTTTGAAGATAAGTGCTACATAATTAGATATCCAAAAAGCCTTGAAATGTTCAAGATTAAAATGAATAATATTCTCATAATATTAATAAAATTAATAATAATATTAATGTAAATAATAATAATAATAAAAAAATAATATTAATATTATTAATTTAAATATAAGTCATATTATTAAAAAAATAGTTTTCTAGGTAATATTATCATATGTTATGTTGAATTTACCCACGGATACAAATCAATAGGTAATAATCTGTATGTAATGTTGAATTTATATACTAATACAGATTCTTGAGTAATAATTTGTGGGTAATGCTGAATTTACCTACGGATATAGATCTGTGGGTAATAATCCATGGGTAATGTTGAATTTATCTACGGATATAGATCCGTGGGTAAATTGAGTTTTTCTTGTAGTGAATATCATTTAACCAAAATTTATTGGTCATATTCTGTGATACATGTTGTGCATATTATAAACATGCTTCCCACACATATTTTAAATGATTTTTCTCCCCATGAGATGCTTTACAAAACTACAACAGATTTTAATCAGTTAAAGATGTTTCGGTCTTTATGCTATTTTAGTACTTTGCCAACAAATAGAAAAAACTTTTATCCAAAGGCATCAAAATATGTTTTTATTGGTTTTAAAACATGAACAAAAGGATATGTTTTGTTGAATATTCAATTTAGAGAAATTTTTGTCTCTAGGGATGTTGTTTTTTATGAACATATTTTTCCATATCAAAAGGTTGAGGATACTAGTAATAAAATGGACAGTCCTAACTTTTTTACCAAAATCCTTTTACCGAAGCCCAACCTGTTTTGAGTCAACCATCACAAGCCATTTTTGTACCCATTGCACCCTGTGATAATGTAGAAAACAATAGTAATAATGACCCTGAATCAAACATTGAGGCTCCAGAAGAAATTTGCTCCCATAGTGACCAAAACCTTACTGAAGCTCATGAAACATTACAATCAATTCGAATGAGTACCCGAAAAAAAATCACCTCAGTATTTAAAGGATTATCATTGTAATCTCAATGATTTCAATACATCTTCAAAAGTTAAATATCCTTTGAATTCAGTTTTGTCTTATAATGAATTATCACATTTTTACATATCTTTTGTTATGTCTATTTCTTCACATGTTGAATCAAACATTTATTCTGAAACCGGTTTTGTAAGGATGAGTTCGGCTTAAATTCTACTTCTTGATATGGTATCAGAACCTTAGGTCTCCAGTCTTTCAATAATATTTGTTCCAAGCTAGGTCTCATCAATATTTGGTTTCAGAGGATATGGAACTAATATTTGTGATTGTGTCTTTATGACAGAAACAAATTACCATCAATTCTGATTATTTGGTTTTTATGACATTATCATATTGTAATAATTTTATTTTGTTTTCCTTATTTAGTTATACCCAGAATGGGGTAGATTATATATATATATATATATATATATATATATATATATATTTATTTATATATTTTT
>Ga0209489_110236_pt1 | contig 10768 bp, 6 predicted proteins | sample SiratrowhiteBW_FD_187527 | JGI IMG/M metagenome (GOLD analysis project Ga0209489, IMG submission 187527) | Root nodule microbial communities of legume samples collected from California, USA - Siratro white BW (SPAdes) (version 2) | ecosystem: Host-associated > Plants > Roots > Nodule | place: USA...
AAAATGTTTATAAAAATATTAATAACAGTATTATAATAATGATAATAATATTATTAATAATAATCTTTATAATAATGTTGATAATAATATTATGAATAATATTTATAATAATAATAATAATAATAAATAATATTAATAATTGCAATGATGATAGTAATAATAATATAATAATAATATTAATTATAATAGTATTTTAATAATAATAATAATAATAACACCAATATTAATAATAATAATATTATTAATTACAATAATTATAATTGTAATTATAATAATGAATATAATAATAATTATTATAACATGATAGAAAAGCTCGTCTGATGGATTCTCTCCTGTTGGTAATGTAATAATAAACAATAATTTATCAAATGTTACCCGCCAATTTACCAGCAAATTTATTTCGTCAGTAATACTTAACGAGTTAATAACAATATCAATACTAATAATAGAATACTATAGATAAAATAACAATAATAATAATATTATTTATAAAAATAATAATAATAATAATATTAATATTAATCTTAGGTATTAATATGTTACTATTATAAAACATAAATCAACATAAATTCTAGAGTCATATATGGAAGGTAGACACATGTTATTACGTTGTGTACGTTGTTTGTATATTAATATGTTATTATTATACTACATACATTACAAGAAAAACGTCAAATATTGACAAAAATTTTATTTATCAATAAAATGTTATTACGGACAGATTTCACCGATAGAAAAAATTTTACTCAATTTACCAACAGATTTAATTCATCATTAATTAGGGACGGGAAATTATCTATCGATAAATTAACTGTCAATTTACCCCACCAATTTACGGACAAATTTATTTCGTCGGTAATACTTAACGTATTAATAAGAATAATAATAAAAAAGAATTATAAATAACAATAATAATAATAATAATAATAATAATAATGAAATTATGATAATAATAATAATAATATTTGTAAAAATAATAATAATAGTAATATGAATATTAATAATATTTAAAATATTAATACTAATAATAATATCATCCAACCCTTAATGATTAAATCATCAAATATCATCCAAAAACTTCTTTAACATTATAACAACATACATCTAGCAAATTTATCAAACTCATTTTCTAAATCAAAACAATTCACGTTCATGCAAAAACAATTTATGCAAAGAAGCTTTGAAATTGGGGACCACGTCACCCACAAATCCAGATATTCTAACATAAAGCTCTATTTAAGGTAAAAACTAGCTTCTCTTACCTCAGACAATGAGCCCCTATTAATTCCTCCGATCAGGCAACAACATCAGTCCGACTCTAGGGATCTAGAACAAGTTTTTCCAAATAACACCAACTTTTAGTATAACCTTAATCAAATTGAGAAGAACACTTTTCTCAATTGTTCCAACCAATATTGATGACAAACACTTAACGAAAAATAGAGAACAAAGGATCTTTAGAGCAAATATAAACTTACTCTGTTTGAGATTCAGATCGGTTAGAAATTATCCTAAGATCCTCAGCTATTGCGGGGTTTGATTAGATTCTGAAACAGATGAGGTATAGAAGGTGAAAATCAAGAGAGAAGGAGGAGAAAGCTATGGAGAAGTGGGAAGAGAGAGAAAGTGTTGGGTGGGTGATTTTGTTCTTATCCTTACGTGTGTGTGCTGGGGGGGTTACATTATTCCCAATTACAAAAATTTTTGTCCTAAAAAATTTATCTTACTAAGGAAAATGTTAGGATATGATGCTCGGATGTCCTCTTCTATTTTTCATGTGGAATCACCAAAAGTGAGATCCCATAGGACTTTGACCACAAGTATATCTTTTTCTCGTAGTTGTTTCCTCTGAGAAACTAAGATCTTGATTGGCCTCACTTCAAAGGAAAGATTCTCCTTCACTTGCACTGAATCTGATTCTAGAATGTGACTTGGATCAGGTACATATTTCCTTAGTTGAGATACATGAAAAATGTTGTGAATAAGACATGATCACCTGCAGAAAATTCTAAAAGTCTTCTCCTTTGATCTGCATAAGACTTCTGCCTGCTCAGAGAGGCTTTTAATCTTTCTTGAATTTTCTTAGCTTTCTCATTGGTTTGTTATATCAACTCTGGTCCAATCAACATACTCTCACCATCTTGAAAATAGCATAGAGATGTTCTACACTTTCTACCATACAATGCTTCAAAAGGAGCCATTCCAATGCTTGCCCGGTAGCTATTATTGTAGGTGAACTCCATTAGCGGTAGAATATCATCTCAACTACCCAAATGATCTAACACACAAGTCCTGAGCAAATCCTCTAAGGACTGGATAGTTCTCTATGATTGTCCATCAGTCTGAGGATGGTATGCTGAACTGAGCTTGAGTATGGTCTCTAAAGCTTCTTGAAGTGTTTGCCAGAATCTAGAGGTGAATCTGGGATCTCTGTCTGATACTATACTTGAAGGGACACCATGCAATCTAATTATCTCGCTTATATAAATTTGAGCCAACTTCTACATAAATATTCTCAAATTGATTGGTAAAAAGTGTGCAGTCTTTGTCAACCTGTCTACAATGACCCATATAGAATCATGCTTCCTTAAAGTACGAGGCAAGTGAGTAACAAAATCCATAGAGATACTATACCACTTTCACACTGGGATGTCTAACTGAGTTAACATGCCTCCAGGTCGCTGATGTTCAACCTTGGATTTAGGTCACCAATAAGACTTATTGAGATCTTGATGCATTTTGGTCATACCTGGATATAAACTGAACTTGCTTTTGTGACCTTGAGATAAAACTATTTGTTTTAACTCATAGTCTTCTGGTATACATATTCTCTTTTGAAACCTCAAAATATCATCTGCTCCCAAAGAGAAATCTTTATCTTTATTTGTGCCCAAAAGACCCAAGATGTTCTTCAATTTCGAATCCTCTAATTACTTCTCCTAATCCCTCTTCAACAACTAATGAAATCTGAAGATATAACAAGCACATTACAACTAATGAAATTTGAAGATATAGAAACCTCCAAATTGAAATTCCTAAAATCTTCAATTAATTCTTTGCTCTTTTCTCATCAGTGATCACATTTGTATTCTCTTACGGCTCAAAGCATCAACAACAACATTTGCTTTTCTAGGATGATACATAAGTTGGAAATCATAGTCTTTCAAGAACTCAATCCATCTCCTCTACCGCATATTAAGCTCTTTTTTATCAAATAAATACCTCAAGCTTTTGTGATCACTAAATACTTTAAAACTAGCTCCATAAAGATAATGCCTTCAGAATTTTTAAGCAAAAAAAAAAACACTGCTAACTCCAAGTATTGAGTTGGGTAATTCCTTTCATGCACCTTCAGCTGCCGAGAAGCATAAGCAACAACTTTCTTATTCTACATCAACACACAACCCAATCCCAGATAGGAAGCATCACATAAAACATCAAAAGGCTAATTTATATCAGGGATTGTCAAACAGAAGCATTAGTTAGCCTCCTCTTCAACTCTTCTCACATTGCTCTGTCCATGTAAAAGGGTGAACATTTCTGGTCAGTTGAGTCAAAGGAGCAACTATCTTAGAAAAATCTTCAATAAACCTCGTGTAATATCCTGTTAGCCCCACTGAGCTTCTAATTTCTGTAATAGTTTTTGGACGTTTCCATTGAAGTACAACCTTCACTTTAGAAGGATCTACTGAGATTCCTTAAATAGAGATAACATGCCCTAAAAATTGTATTTCAGACATCCGGAACTCGTATTTTGAAAGTTTAGCATACAATTGCTTTTCTCTCAAAATGTTCAGAACATTTATGAGTCTTATCACCATCCACAAAACATGTAGAGAGTATGAAACATTTTGCACCCTTATGTACCTCTCTTTCAATTTGTTGAGCTGAGACAACCTACGTGTTTTCTGATTTGGGAAAAATCAACTTCTTCTCACCACAGTCTATGAGAGTATGGTTAGCAGATAACCAATCCATTCCTAATATAACTTTCAAATCATTCATATGTATGGAGATCATATTGATCTTATACTTTTGTCCATTTATAATTACTGGACACTCATTACATACAAATGAAGTTATAATAATACCTTCTGTCGGTGTGGATACCACCAACTCAACATCTAACTCACAAACTGGCAATTTAAGTTTCTTAACACAATCAACAGAGATAATGGAATGAGTTGCTCTAGAATCAAACAAAACAGACAACTGTGTACCCAGAATGAAACAAATACCTTTAACTAGGCTATCAGACTGTGAAGCCTCAACTCCATTGATATTAAAAACTCTTCCTGCTGCTTTGGGTTTTTGGTTGTTATTCTGTTGTACTTGTTGTACTCCACTAGAACTTGGAACTCCAAATCGGACATGACAGTCTTTTGTTGCATGACCATATTTGTGATATTTGTCACATGTCACGTTCAGAGTTGAATAGGGACAAAATGTAATCATACGCTGGCCACCACACCTAAAACATTTGACACTAGGTGGTAATTTAGGATTGGATCCTCCACTACTGAAGCATTGCAGCCTGGAGTAAGATTTCTTCTTATCTTCATATCTTAGTCTGCTGTTGGAGGGTCCTCCTACCATCAATGGTTTAACAACTTTGCCACTATTTTTCAGATTTTCCACCACTTTTGCTTTCTCCATTAGAGCGGGGAATTCTCTAATGGACAATGGGACTACCACTTCCTTAAGCTCTTGTCTTAGTCCAAATTCAAACTTTTTGGACCTCCAATCTTTAGTCATAATTTGAGTATTGAACCTAGTCAGATGTTTGAATATAGTAGCATAATCAGTAACTGAAAGGTTTCCCTGTTCTAGCTGCATGAACTCTATTTATTTTGCATTTCTAACACTGTCTGGAAAGTATTCTTCCAAAAATCTTACTTTGAAACTTTCCCGTGTAACATTTTCTCCTCTTCCTTCCATCATTTGCCTCATGCCTTTCCACTAAAATTCAGCGTCTTCAGTAAGCATATACACAACATAAGATAATTTTCTCTCCTCAGGGCATTGGATGGCTTCAAAAATTCTTTCAATGTCTCTCACCAAATGATCTGCTTCATCTGGATTTCCTCCTCCATTGAACTTTGGTGGATTATGTCTCAAGAAATCCTCCAAACTGCAGGTATGGTGCTGATGATGAAGCTGAGTCGCTTCTACTGCTAATCTAGCATTTTCTAATTGATGAAGGGTAGCCTGATGTTCCTGTGCCATAGTAGCACCTTGTTGTTGCCATCATCTCTATTGCCCGGGTTAAACTGGGCATATCCACTGATTGAGGACGGGTAATTGGTCTACGTGCCATTTTCTCAAACACATAAGGAAGGACATTACAACCAATCATAAACCCCTAGCCATGTCATTTAATACAATCACAAACAATTATCCAACATCCAAAACAACCAAATAACATATACATCATCATCATAACCCAAAACTTATCTTTTAACACACAATAAAATATTAAGAATTAAGATAGAAATACATCTTGATTTAGGTATGAGTGTGTACCCTCATCACTCTATCAAAATCTTTTTCTTTCTTAATACTTTTATAGGCATTCACAACAATCATCTCAAACCAACATGCACTAAAGAAGCCTAACAAACCTGTTACTCTTAGGTTCTCCTAAGGACGAACTGCTTTGATACCATAAATGAATAACCCAAAAATTCTATTGCATTTACATTTCAACTCTTATAGATGAACAAAGTATAATTTCAAACCATAAAATATTTAATACATAAAAAGATAAATAAAAGAAGGAAAGAAGAAAAGAAATTTTTCTTTTTTTTTAGCTTGAGCGAGAATAATTTTGCTCGAGCAAAAATCCACCTCGCCCGAGCGAGACATTTGTCGCCTAAGCGAAAATAGTCCAGAGAGCACTCGTACTCCAGGGCCATTTTCACCTGGGTGAAAGATTTCTCGCCTGTACGAAAACACTCCAAAGAGCACCTTATTTTCTTTTACGAAGAGCTCGCTCAGGCAAGCTGTATCTCGCTCAGGTGAGACTTGCAGGGTGACCTTTTATGAAAAATTTTGCTTGAGCAAGATTCTCCCGCTTAAGCGAGGCTATCTGAAAATAATTTCTCAACTAAACTAACTTTTGTCTGCTATCGAGTATTGACATGCATTTAAGGTTCAAAGTACTACATAAAGTGTTTAGATACATCAAACTTATGTACAACTATCTACATAACAAAAAGAAATACATCTCAAGGTTATAAAGTCTTTAACTACATCAGAACATATATAAAAGTATATACAAGACAAAAGGAAAATTAGTTTAAGGGCATATCCTCTTTAAGGTGCCCCAAAACCTGCATCTGCACCTGCTCGTGTACATAGTACAATCATCACAGTTCATACAACAACATGAAAAGCAAGGGTAAGTTAGTGAAATTGAAAGTTTATAACATGCTAAAAGAACAAAGTATATCAGTCATAAGAATTCCCTTAAAGCGTAGTCTATCAAGTTTCAATAATAGCTTTTCTTTTTCATTTCAAGTACTCATGTTAAACATGATACACAAAGGTCTCACATGGACCACATCAATACATATAGGTCACACATGGACTTATCGTCTTCCCAAAGACTCATTAAGGATCCCTCTACCAGAGACTAACATCTAATCCAATACCTAAGACTTAGATTCAACAAATCTAAGGGAAAGGACTAATCAAATACCCAAGACTTAAACTACCATCGAATCCAAGAGAAATTATCAGAGTAAGTTTAAAACATCCAATACCAAGTGTCTGTCAGCAGTCCCAGTGTGTATGAACTCCCTCATCAGCTTCTCACCACCAAATTCTTGAAAAATAAGATGGCTAATGTTTAAGAGGGGGTTGAATTGAACAATTTATACTTTTTGAAAACTTGAAAGTTTGAATGAGAACTTTAATGAAACTATGATTACAATGAAAGAGTCACAAAAAAATAGCAACTTAATTTCACAAACAACAGGTTGAAACTCTATTTAGTGTATAAACTCCATGAAAAATATTCTGTTAAAAATCAAATAAACAGGTTAATTTTTTTTGAAATTCCTGTAAACACATTTTTAACAGGTTGAATTTAAAAAACAATCTGTTGAAAATATTTTTCAGCACTTAGACAATTTTCAACCAGTATCAGAATTTAACAGGTTAAAAAATAGAATTCAACAGATTGAAATCACACCACTACAGTTGTTTTAGTACACTAGAAAAATCAGATTTTGATTAAAACAAATTTTGCAAAATCCAAAAATACCACAAACGAAATTAATGTGATCAAGCAATGGTTTAATCAATCATGTATCAATATGTCACCAGATTACCAAAACAATTATGCAGCAATAGTCACAATTAGAATGCAACCAAAACTGCACAGACTTACTTGTTCAGCAAACAACACACAAAATTCTGCACCAAATGATCCAGATTATGAAAATTGCACAACAGAGTTTAAGGAACACACACAAGCCAAACAGGAATTGTGACAATCTAAAATCAGATTTGCCAATTTAGATGTAAGCACATTGGAATAGTTCAGTAATACATAAACAAATTTCATATCAAAGAATCATCAAAATCGATGCAAAACAGATTTACAGTGTCAAATTGCAGAGCATCAAATTAGTTGACAAATTACACTCCAAAGACAATTACAATGAGCTCAAGAAATATAAGACATTATAGCTAATAAAGACAATATCAAGAAGTTGTAGTAAAGTTCTGAGTTTCACCACATTACGATTGATTTTAACCAATTAAAACACAACCAGAATGAGTATTTTAAATATGTCCAAAATTCAACAGGTTGTTCTTCAGTTTTAACAGGTTATTCTTGGTAGCAGAATTGAGATTGACACAAATACAGTGTGAAAATTAAAAAGATAAGGGAATAAGAAGATCATACAGTTGTTTTTATACTGGTTCGCCCAAGCACTTGGGCTATGTCTAGTCCCTTACAACCCTTGCAAGGATTTCCACTAATTTAATCAATATTTACAATCAAATCACACTCAAGACCCCTCCTTAAACCTTACAAGAAGGTCTTCTACCCCTTTGTGCAGTCCCCACTACACAAGATGCACACTCACAGTGCAAACACAGTACACCACTGTAGTTTTGAATGCAAACAACACAATACAACAATTCAATTACAAGTTTCCCACAATTGCAATGCTTAAACACACCTATTAAGCACTACCCAATCAAAAACTATCAAGAACACAATACAATATGAAATTCCACGTATACAACAACTAATCACAACAAAAGACGCCAAGGAGGAACACTTATCTTCACAAGAATGTAGCTGCCACACTAAGCAATCAAATGCAAGCTTTGCTCTTCTTGAAATGTGAGAAATCGTGATGAGTTTGGAAACAATTGTGGTTCGTTCTCACTGTGGGTTTTCTCTCCTAGAAACTCTCTCAAAATCTTTTGAAAATGAGTAAAACCTAATTGAAATCAAAGAGTTTATTCAAAACGCACGTTGTTAGGCTTTAAAAACGCGTCAGCCCAAAACTGTTAAAATTTTAACAGGTTGATTTTGAAATTTAACATGTTGAATTTTCTATGCAGCACTTATAATTTATAAAACGTTTTGAAAATGATATTTTCACTTAAACTTGAGTAAGAGCAATGCAAGTACTTAATAGATTGACACTTACTAATCCATGAGAGACCAAATCCAAGTAAGAACTACCCCAAACCTAGAATCTAGTGTCTTCAAGTAATTTCTTCATCAAATCAACACTTTTGGAGGATCTTCACTAGCTTCAACACAAATGTCTTAGTCTATGTGACTCATATCATCAGTAAAGCTTGAATATCTCTGTTATACATAGGTATGTTATACTTAATGTACTCAAACAAGCATAACTCATACATTATCCCAAATTGATGGCATGAACTTCATCTTTCAATCATTGACATCAATACCCATTCAATCCACAAATAATAGTATGTCGAAATTTTCCACAATCACAACAAACCTTAATGATTAAATCATCAAATATCATCCAAAAATTTCTTTAACATTATAACAACATACATCTAGCAAATTCATGAAACTCATTTTCCAAATCAAAACAATTCATGTTCATCAAAAACAATTTATGCAAAGAAGCTTTGAAATTAGGGACCACGTCACCCACACATCCAAATATTATAACATAAAGTTCTATTTGAGGTAAAAACTAGCTTTCCTTACCTCAGACAATGATCTCTTATCAATTCCTCCGATCAGGAAACAACATCAGTCTGACTCTAGGGATCTAGAACAAGTTTTTCCACATAACACCAACTTTTAGTATAACCTTAATCAAGTTGAGAGGAACACTTTTCTCAACTATTTCCACCAATATTGATGACAAAAACTTAACGAAAAATAGAGAACAAGGGATCTTTAGAGAAAATATGCACTTATTTTGTTTGAGATTCTGATCGGTTAGAAATGATCCTAAGATCCTCAGGTACTGCGGGGTTTGATCAAATTCTGAAACAGATGAGGTATACAAGGTGAAAATCAAGAAAGAAGGAGGAAATAGCTATGGAGAAGTGGGAAGAGAGAGAAAGTGTTGGGTGGATGATTTTGTTCTTACACTTACGGGTGTGTTTCGATTAAGGAGTCGATTTGAGGGAGTAGATTTGAGTTGATTTGAGATGAAAGTGTGTGAAAAGTTTGATTGTTTGGATTAAAGGAAAAATAGTAAGATTTGAGAAAAAAGTTTATAAAAGTTTGTGAATGATGTGATAGGTATAATAATTATTTTAATATATAAAATTATAATATTTTTATAATTAAAAATAAAATATAAGTTATTTATTTAATATAATTAATAATATTTTTAATAAATTTATGAAAATATTAAATTAATAATTATTTTTAAAATAAATTTAATTTATTATAAAATATATTAATTTATTGATTGCAAAGATTAGCTTTTTAAAATATAAAATTAAAACTTTTAAAATAGTTTTAATAATAAATTTAAATATAATTATTTATTTTATAATAATAAAATAATTGTTATTATATAATTTATTTTCATTTTAAATATTTTATTTATATTTTTAAAATTATAACTATATTTATATTATTATTAATTATTTTACTAATAATATCATATAATATTTTTTTATAAAAGCTATATAATATTTTATATTTTATTTTTAAATATTATTTATTATTCTATAATATATTAATATATATATATAATAATGTATATGTAATCAAGTACGTTAAAAACGTAATATATATATATATATATATATATAGATAGATAGATATATAAAATATAGTGTATTATATATATAATCGATTACGTTATTTTATTAATTGTTTTAAATTTTTCAGTTTATAGTAAATTTAATTATTATATATTGTTAATTATTTATTATTTTATATATATATATATTATATTTTATTTAGTTATAGTTATATTAAAATTTTTTTATTGGGAAATGAATTTTTCCTACAAATCATCGTATAAGAGAGAAGAATGTTTGAAAATATTATTTTTCTTGTTTTTCGTATTTTATGGTTATGTTAATAATAGTAATAATAATAATAATTATTAGTAATAATATCTATAATAATGTTTATAAAAATATTAATAATAGTATTATAATAATGATAATATTATTAATAATAATAATGTTTATAATAATATTTTTAATAATATTATGAAAAATATTTATAGTAATAATATTAATAATAATAATATCATAATAATAATAATAATAATAATAGTAATAATAA
>Ga0209489_110237_pt1 | contig 10767 bp, 8 predicted proteins | sample SiratrowhiteBW_FD_187527 | JGI IMG/M metagenome (GOLD analysis project Ga0209489, IMG submission 187527) | Root nodule microbial communities of legume samples collected from California, USA - Siratro white BW (SPAdes) (version 2) | ecosystem: Host-associated > Plants > Roots > Nodule | place: USA...
TGTTTTAGCTTGCTAAATTATTTTGTAACATTGTAGAAAATAATTGTAGCAAAATACATGTACCAAAAAATGGTATACATTGTATTTATAACATGCAAAACTAAATATTGACGTTTATATTTTTTTTAGTAGCACCACAATATTTACACATTCATTAAAACTGACAAAAAATATTTTACAACTATTTAATATAATTTCTTAAAGAAATATTTATCTTCTACGCTTTTGTTTTAATTTATAAAATGAATTATAACAAAAAGAAGAAAAATTAATGAATTTATGACATTTGATCCAAACGATTTAACTCAAATTTACTATAAAACATATTTATATATCAACAACAAGATTTAAGAATTAATAAGACTAAAAATAAATTCTATATGTCTATTTATGAAAACAACAAAAGTTCAATAATTAATTAAAATTAAATTATAATTTAAAGTATTTATTTTTAAAAGGGATAAAGTTTGAGAATTAATTAAAACAGGGTGTAAACTTATTAAATTATAATTTGCCTCTTTAAAATTACATTCAAACAACATTGATAAGTATTTGTTTAAATAATTATACATTCTTAAAATTATTTTGAATTAACAAAAAAATTATAAAAAAATTAGGGACTCGTCACACGTGGCGGAGACTTGTTTTGCCACATTTGCAAAGAAGTCGTATGACGTAGCAGAGACTTCTTTTGCCACATTTGCAAAGAAGTCGCACCACGTGGCGAAGACTTCTGTGCAATTTCCACCAAAGAAGTCACCGCCACGTGACACGACTTCTTTGCAAATGTGGCCAAGGAAGTCGCTGCCACGTGGTACGACTTTTATAAAACCCTAATTTTCCCATCCCCTCTGGGCGGCCGCTACACTGTGAGGCCTCAATTATGGATGGAATCCCTACACTTTGTCCTTTTCACTTTAACTTCAATTTAATGCCACTTTCATAGAGACCTTCACTGCCACTTTCATAGAGACCCATCACGCGTGAGTGGTAGAGGGATAGCCATTGGGCAGAAGCATGATAGTGAACAACAAATCTGGTACGCTGATGCATTGACATTATTTGGTGCATTATTTCAATTGTCAGTGTTATGTTTGAATTCAAAGTATTGTGTTTGAATTCAAAAGGCTTCTCATCTCTTTATTTAAGTCAGTCCCGTGGTTCCATCACTTCATATCACAAGGTTCTTCCTTCACTTCATATTTCAATTCACAGTTCCATCTTCAAAGCATCTTCCTTCAATTCTTCTTCAGAGCATCTTTATCAGTTGAAGGTACAATTCATATTCTTCATCTTCAGATAATGTTTCAATTGTTCTTTGAATTTATGTAGAAATCATTATTTAGCCTAATAATGTTCTTCCTCTGAAACATTATCTCACTTTAAATTTTTTGAGACTACTTCTGCCCGCTACGTTGCCATCTAAATCTCAATAATTCAACAGTTTTAAAATTTAACGCAATTTATATTTTTTAAATACTACTTTTTTCAGTTTTTAACTTTTTTAAATTACATAAGTTTATAATCTAATATTTTCATTTTTTATTAACTTTGATTAATTAGACATATACTTCTTTTTTGAAAAAAAACCTCATTATAAAATAGTATTTAAAAACAATATGAAAACAATATAAAAAAATAATTACTTGAAATTGGCATAGTTCTTCCAGTTGGTCTATAATTACAGGATCCTTATTGTAATTTTTGTTTTAAATTTTGTTATATTGTATCTACAAATTTATTGGTTGGATTTATTGCTTGAATAATTATACGGTGTATGTTTGTAATTGCTGGTGAAATGAAAATTTATTGGTTACATTTTTGTTATTTAATTTCCACAAAATTAAAAGGTAAATTAAATAAAATGGGTGATGTTTTTTGTTAGTTAATTTCCATCAAATTAAAAGACAAATTAAATAAATGGGTTACGTGTTTGGTTAGTTAATTTCTATCAATTTAAAAGGCAAATAAAATAAATGGGTTATATTTTTGGTTAGTTATACGGGCAACAACTTACAACGATATCATTATATGGTTTACAATCTAATAGATAATCTAACAAACAAAGGATTAAATTTGTCTTTTTCTTCATGTGTACATATAGACTTAATACGAGTACAGTTATGAATACTATTTAATTTTTGAAATTGGGTATTGATGTATTTGAAGAATGTTAAAATTCTTTTTAATGTTTCTTAATTATTTCACTCATTCAACATTCATTACAAATTATAGTATTTTTTCTTGTTTTTTTTTGTGTAATTTCATTTAAATGATATATTATATTTCAGAAAACGTAAATATCAATTATATTAAATTCAAGTTTATAATATATGTTTGATTACTTTGTTTCTTTTTTTCCTTATATTCTTATTTTTTGTTTATTTTTTTATTAATAAATACATCTAACTACTAATTTTGAGTTGTGCAAACCCTTAATTTGGTAGGTAAACCAAGTATTGTTACCCTCTCTGGTTATTTTGTTTCATTTGAGAAATTATTATTTTGTCATATAATTTTTCATTTTCAATTAATTATTCAATGTGTTTGATATCCATAAATTCAATGTCTTCTATGTTGAGGTTTCTATAGCAATGACATATAATCAACATCTTCCAGCTAACATGTCTCTATTGCGGCTTCAAGAAAAACACGTTAAGAAAGCTATTTGGGAGGGTAATGAAAGATTAATTCGCCTTCAACGACATACAATTTATTGCATGAAGCACAGCGATAGACTTGATGATCGCGTTAAAAACCTAATTCATCATGTTGGATTTGGACATTTTCTGACACTAACCCATATCGAAATTAATCATCACTTGATCACTGCCTTAGTTGAGAGGTGGAGGACTGAAATACACACATTCCATCTACCACTTGGAGAGGCAACAGTCACATTGGAAGATGTAGCTATCCAGCTTGGTCTTCCTATCGATGGAGAACCCATAACTGGTGTGAGTAGCGATGACTTGGTTCCCTTATGCGGCGACCTTTTAGGCTCTGTGCCCTCTAAAACAGTATACATGGGCAATAGCATAAAATTATCTTGGCTCAACAATGAATTTCAGGACCTTCCACATGATGCTGACGATGTTGTGATAGCACAACATGCACGGGCCCACATCTTGACCTTAATCGGAAGTTTATTAATGCCGGATACATCAGGGGGTAGAGTCCATCTCATGTATCTTTTACTTCTGAGTGACTTAAATAATGTTTCAAATTACAGTTGGGGATCAAGTGTTTTGGCATGCCTGTATCGTGCTCTTGATCATGGAGTAGATTTTAATCAGGAGAATATCAGTGGATGTATGCTACTTCTCCAGTGTTGGGCATGGGACCGCATCACATGCCTTTCTCCTCCACTTCACAGACTTAGCGATGTTGATGTTGCTAATGGCCTTGGGTTTCCATTAGTGAAAAGGTAATTTAAATTATGTTTATGCATGATTTACCCCATCTTTAATTTATAATTCTTTATGAATAACATTTTTTTTTCATTGAAGGTGGTCTGCCTTCGTGCAACACAGAATTAATACATCGACCACCACGGTTCCTCAGCTACGGAAAATATTGGATCAAATCCAACCAAAAGAGGTTTGTCCTTTCAACTAGGCATACTTTTTGTATACATTTTGCCATAATATACTACTTAGTAACGTTAGTGTCATTTATTGTTACAGTTCTTGTGGACTCCGTATCGCCGTAATGAAGTGAGAGTCGTCTGATAACCATGGAAATTTCTCCTGTGAGCCAGGTTGTAGTTTCACTTATATGTTTTGCAACATTGGAACTACATCAAGCTGATCGAGTAATGAGACAATTTGGGTTTCGTCAAAATATTCCCAACGACCCCTTAAATCTCGATCAGCTGCACAAGGAGGACATGAGGGGTAGAACTGATCGATATTGGCCACAATATCATGCCACATGGATACAAATGTGGAATGAGCGTCATAACCGTGTAATTCAAGGCATTCCATTTAACGGAAATGGCCACTTGCGTGATAATACTCCTTACATGCAATGGTATATCGGACATACTATCCGATACGTTACGCCACCACAACCTTTTTCTGATGATGATGTAAGTTGATTCATTTGTTATATATTATTGTTTTTTCATTAACTATAAACTAACACATTATTTTTCATGAATATGACACAGTTGAGCCTCAACAACCACACCGCCACAACTTTCACTTGGGCTCTTCTTCCAGTGCTGATCCACACCGTCACAACTTTCACTTTGGGTCTTCTTCTAGTGCTCAACAACATGGTTTTGGTCAACCAACTGCCATGTTCGGATATATGGACTATCATCAAAGTATGTTATCGCAACTTCCATTCCGGGTTCCCACCACTTTCACTGCTTTTGCATCACAAGAAAATATGTTTTCTGTGCCACCAAACATGTTTGGGACTTCCACCATGACACCACCACAGCAATCCGTGGATTATCACTCATGCATTATTATCGACCGACCATGCCTCCTGAAGGGTCTGATAATCCATCTTATGATAGTCCACCACCACCACCTCCTGAAACCGAACCTGAGCCTCAGCCACAACGACCTCGAAGGCAGAGAAGAAGACCCCCGTTTGGCACATCATCACATAGATAGTTTTTTATTTCATTTGTGTAACAAAAAGAATCACATTTATGTAAATTATTTGTTTTCTTTATTCTATATTTATCACACTTCAAACTAAATTACATCTACTTCATAATAACATTTCAATTTCTTAATTATAAATATAAATTTAATATACACAAAATTTAATGCATAGAATCAATATAATTTTTATTATCAATTTTTTTATTATTTAGTGAAACATTTTCTTAATTATAATTTTTTCTATAATTTATAACTCTAACTTTCCTTCAAACACATTTTAATATTTCTTCTATTTTTTATTTTATATTTATTTTCTTCTTTCAAAATTTTAAATATTTTATTAATTTCTAATAATATAACATTTAAATTTAATTGATATAATCTTATAACAAACTTTTAACGTTTTGCATTGTATAAATGATTTTTTTTTATTGTAGGTAGTTAATTGAATTTTTTAAAAAAATTACTTAAAGGGGCAAATAATAAGGATAAAATAACTAAAAAGTAATTATAAGAGAATATCCATTTTTAAATGTTATAGATATATTTTGAATTTTAACATAAACATAGTTTTAATTAAAAGATCATGATTGATATACCTCGTCTATACTCAATTATAAGAAGAAAAAAATATTTGAGAAAATCAAATATAAATTCATTTTATCCATTTTTTTATCCTATCTAATGATGTCATTTCAATAATATATTTTAATAAATTATTTTTCACCATTTTTGTTTTTTTTATATTAAATTTAAAGTAAAGACAACGGATTTTTAACTATGCTTATTAGAATTAAATGATAATATTAATTAACTTTCTTAATTAATCTAACTAACAATGAAGCTGGTAAATGTAATTATAGTTCTAACAACAATTGAAATATACATATGGTGACTCGTCACGGCATTGCATTGAAATTCACGGTTGAGACAAGAAGTATCAAATGAAAAACAAAGAAGTCGTCAAATGTGACGGAGACTTCTTGTGCCACATTTGCAAAGAAGTCGTATGATGTGGCAGAGACTTCTTTTGCGACATTTGCAAAAAAGTCATACCACGTGGCGGAGACTTCTGTGCAATTTCCACCAAAGAAGTCGCCGCCACGTGGCACGATTTCTTTGCAAATGTGGCCAAAGAAGTCGTCACACGTGGTACGATTTTAAGTAGAAAGTCGCCATCCTGCCGTACGAATTTTTTGCCGCAGTAAAATTTGCCACAATGTGGTACGACTTCTTCATACCATCTCGTCACCATGCCATTCGACTTACCCAAATCCGTACTAAATTTTTTTTTCACCATTTTGGTAATTTAGGAAAAAAATTACACTATTATGGTAAATTAGCCCCAAGATACCATGCTTGTTACATAAAGCAGAAGCTAGGAAACAAAAAAAAACCCGAAATGACTAAAGACTACCACAACTTTTGTACACGCCACACACTAACAGAAAACTTCTCTACCTTTTTGTACTTCTAATGAAATAGGCTTTATTCTTGGTGGTTGTAGTTCAAGTTTTAAGTTTTATTGTTTTTTTTATTATTAATTTTAATATTTAAAGTTTACAAAGACTTTACTTTTTTTTTATATTTTTCTTTTACATGTTCATGTTATATGAATAGAAATAGAATTTGATAGTTATCCAAAGAAAATCTCATAAATTTTTTGATAAATGACTTAGAAAAAACTTAATTATATTATCATAGAATATATAAAATATATAGATTGTTTTACATTTTCATATAAAACTCTTATTATTAAAAACTTATATGTTATTTGTAATATTATACATATTTATAAAGGACGTAAAATATCGACATACACTTATGTCTGTAAAATTATATTATTAGTTATATTTTTTTTAGAAAAAATTTATTGTACAAAAAGAAAAAGAATATTCACAAATTCTAATTAAATAATAAATATTTATATAGTAGTCGAATTGTTATAAGTACCTGACATTTTAATGGTGTTATAGGTTTTTATTAAAACCTTTCAAAAAACACATAACATATTCATATTCTTTATGTTTAAAAAGCAAACAACATCACAAGTATATATTTTTAGATCATTATAAAATTGTATAACGTTTCTTTTTCACTTTGCTTAATAGAATGGATTTTCTGGAGCAAATCTAACAAACAAAAATAGTCTCCTTTTGTAAATCTTTGTCTTAAATCTTCTCAAAGATGTTTAATCACATCAATATAGACACCACTTTTAGCAATGACAATGTGTGATTAATCCATGATAGAATCACAACATTACACCTCTCCCAAGCTTCATATAAAGAATCTCCACGTGTTGGAACTTCAAAACTACCATCCACAAATTTCAATTTAGTCTTGGGTAGAAGAACACACCTCATGTTTCTACTCCAAGAATTATAATTTGTTTCATTGGGTTGAGGAGAGACAAGAAAGGTTCTGGGATTTTCTCTAGGATGCAAGTAATAAGGGCTTGTGCAATATGATAGAACCATGGTTTATGTGTGACAATTCTATGAGAGTCGTGACGAGAGGCAACAAGAAACACAATACAAAAGAAGAAACAAGAACTAGCAAGAACGAAGCAAGATCAAGAGTCATTAACTAGCAAAAATAAAAAGAATGTAACAAGAAGGCAACAACGAAGGAGGCAAAACATTTCTATTGGTCTTGTATGAAACATGACGTGTATAAATTTTGTGAGCATTGCATTGTTTGTAAAAAGGCAAAATCCAAAGCGATGTCACATGGTTTATATACACCCTTGCCTATACCTAACTATCCGTGAATTAACATTTCTATGAACTTTGTCTTAGGATTGCCACGAACAAAAAATCGCAAAGATTCTTTTTTTTTTTTTTTGACAAGTTTTAAAAAATGGTACATTTCATACATTTTAAGGAGACAAATAATGCTTGTTATGTAGCTAATTTATTTTTTAGGGAAGTTGTGAGACTTCATAAAGTGCCTAGGAGTATTATAAGTGACAGAACACTCAATTTCTAAGTCACTTTTGGAGGACATTGTGGGATAAGCTTGGTACTAAATTACTTTTCTCTACTACTTGTCATCCACAAACTGATAGGTAAACAGAGGTAGTCAATAAAGAATGTTTGCCTAATGTAGAATTTGTCTATAATAAGGTTGTTCATAACACAACTAATTGTTCAACATTTGAAATTGTATATGGGTTTAATCCTTTAACATCACTTGATTTATTGTCTATGCCTAATATTTCTGCTTGTAAGCATAAAGATGCACATAAAGTTGATTGTGTGAAGAAGTTGTATGAACGTGTGAAGGCACAAATTGAAAAGAAAAATGAGAGCTATCTCATGCAAGCTAATAAAGGAAGAAAGAAAATTGTTTTTGAACCCTGTGATTGGGTTTGAGTTCATATGAGAAAAGAAAAATTCTCTGAGCAAAGAAAGTCCAAACTCCATCCAAGAGGATATGGTTCTTTTCAAGTGTTGGAGAGGATTAATGATAATGCTTATAAAGTTGATCTTTCTGGTGAGTACGGAGTAAGTGTCACTTTTAATGTATCTGATTTATCTCTTTTTGATGTAAGGAATGATTTTCAACATTTGAGGACAAATGTTTTTCAAGAATGAGACAATGATGTGGGCATCCAAGCTCAACACCATGAGATCAATGATGTCAAAGCCCAAGCCCATGAAACAAAAAATGAAGTCCGAGATCCAATTTAAGACTTAGGTGACCCATGACTGGAGGAAGGCTTAGGGAGTCCAAGAAACTTTGTAGTACAAGGTGACCTATCTTCTGAAGGCCCAACTATTGAAAAACAATCATATGGAGGAGATTAGATTGATTACATATCTGATGGGCTTAAAGAATTAAAAGAATGACTAATATATAAGATTTTATTTTATTTTTATTTATTTACTTTCAGTTGAGGCAAACTGATAACATAAATATGTATTTAAACATTTTTGGGATTGAGAAGGACAAATGATACATTTTGCAAATTAGTGAGAGTGAATTTCCTGAATTTTTGGTTGAACCAACTCTTAAACTTAAAGATTTTTCATTTTCTTGTGACATCTTTACAGTTTATCTTCTTCCATAGAAACAACTTTTTTATCTTAGACCGATATATTTTTGAATCTCTATAAATAGGTTTATATCAAACCTAGTGTGATACCATATATTAAATATAATATGCTTTGATGACTAAGCATATTTAGTGTACGCAGTATGCATAGGATAAATTGAGAAATATACAGAAAAGAAAGCAAGAAGCAAAGAAAGAAGAAAGCATGAAGCAACTTTTATTAAATGGAAAAACATAAGAACCCAGGATGGGAGGCTTGCTATATAAAGCAGAGCAGAAGTTGGGGAAAAACAAAAAAGAACTGTTGTACAACACTTCAACATAGAAACAAAAATGGCTAAAGGGAAACATAGAAACTGATAGACAAATTTTCTGTACATGCTACATACTAACACACAAATTTGTGTACACTCTAGAAGCATCTCAAGGGCTAGAGAAGAGCAAGGGATTTTCAGATATTGACAATTTAACTACCAAGAAGAATCAGGAAATGGTAGGTGCTTCTTAGGCTAAGCAACTTGGATTTTATTCCTTGATGACCCAGTATTACTCTCCTTTCGCCATGTATAAAAGTAGAACAAAATTCCTTGTTTACTATTACAATACAACTAAGCCTCTACCTACCATATCAAACACACGAATCCCAGAAAGCGAGTTACACAGCTAATTCCAAAATGCGTCAATATTATATGAAACGATGATGACCCAAGGCCAATGATTTGGTGAGGCAAGTAATAAAAATTATGAATTATTACGCTGCCTCATTAACAATTTCAGAGCTTTAGTCTGGTCCCCCATTTCCATGACCGATGGAATCTCAGCTCTTGAATAATTTTCCAAAAGCAACAAAACAGAAAGCCAATCGAAGCCTTAGAACCTGATAGCCATTTTTGAAAAAGATACCTTAATAATTTGTGGGGGCCTTAATGCCCATATAAACCTATGGTTCGCCAAGGTGCCCCACTTTTTCACCTTTCAAATTTGGTCTACGTTTAGAATTCGGAATGTGATGGAACCCTTAACCAACACCTAAGTATAGAAAAGGCGGGGATTTAACGACTTTAATTACCATATCAAAAAACAGAAAAAACTCTTCCTCACCGAAAACTTATACCTTTTTCATTATTAATCCACCTACATGCCCTTTTATCACCACACAATATTTGAATCTATATATTATTCTGCATATCTTCTCCATTTATGCTTCACTAGCTCTCTAATTCTCTTGCTTTGGGTGCACAAGGAGTTTGATCGGTAGCTACTTTTTCCTTTACCGTTCTCTTGTGATATGTGTCTGATTAGTTTTTTTATTGAATAACCAAACACACCCGAATTATTCTAATTCTACTTTAGAAGAAAGGAGCGAAGGAGCAAAATTCTAGCTGGGACAAGCTCCAGAACTTTCCTGGAAAAGAAAACTCGTAATACCATGCTTTTGTCTCGTAATACAAAGAATTGACTTGAGTTACCGACAAGTAAGATAGTCTTGTCTGAATTTTCAACCCAGAGAGTCCTAAAAAAACTTCACAATCCCTTAAAACATATAAATAAAAGAATATTCAGTCGTACATTTTTCACCCACATACCCGTTCCTGTTTCATATTTGGCGTGTCGGTTCGTTTACCCACTTCAGAATTTCACTACTTCCTTCAATTTTCGAATAGTAACACTTTCAACGTATCCTCGTAATATTCAAAAGTTCAGACTCAACGCTTTATTTTAGCATGCAAAAGCTAAGTATTAACAAAAAGCGAGGTGAAACTAATTTAATCAACCAATCTCGGAATTTACCAATCCCTATTTCACACTTGGTTTGAACAGAGAAAAAGTGGAAAACCCAAAATCTGCTGGTTGATTAATAAAGCTACCCACAAAAAAAGATTGAAAATTTATACTGGCAAAATAGGAGGGATTGTGATTTGAAAAATGGGAAACGAGAGCATTAATGAAACGCTGATACAATCACCAATAAACGGACAAAGCCTCTGTCTTTTTCCCACCCACTCAGATTCAGACTCTGAGTAGCACAGAGTGGGCAACACCAAAGTAAAAAGGGTAACAGAGAAAAAAAAAAAAAAAAAAAAG
>Ga0209489_110239_pt1 | contig 10766 bp, 4 predicted proteins | sample SiratrowhiteBW_FD_187527 | JGI IMG/M metagenome (GOLD analysis project Ga0209489, IMG submission 187527) | Root nodule microbial communities of legume samples collected from California, USA - Siratro white BW (SPAdes) (version 2) | ecosystem: Host-associated > Plants > Roots > Nodule | place: USA...
TATAATATATAAACTTATATAATATATATATATATATATATATATATATATATATTGAAGCATAAGTTTGATAAATTGTATAATAGATAATGTAAAATATGTAGTTATGTTGTAGAATAATTATAAATAAAAAATAAAAAAATAAAGCTCTTTTTACAATTAAATTTATGGATAAAAAAAAATTACCCAATAAGTCATATTCTATGCATATAATTCGCTTTTGCCAAATTATCTAGTAATGAAAGTGAATTCTTACACTTAATATTATACTATTAAAAATAAAAATGTTGGACGTTACAGATGTGGGATACACTTGTTCTCACATATAAAGGTTCAAAAGAGGTAAAAAGAAATAAATTGATTATGCTTAAATGTCAATATGAAAATGTTTGCTATAGAAGATCATGAATCATACAATCTATGGTTTCTCGTTTGCAAGTTATCCTAAACAGTTTAAGGTCTTTGGGATCAACTGTTAGTCAATATGAAATCAATGACAAAATTATCTGAATTTTACCTGCTAAGTGGATAGCCCAAGAAACTGCTCTTAGAACTTCTGAAGATCTTGAGGCCATGCCCCTAGAGGAATTGGTAGGTATTCTTACTATATATGAGCTGATAGTTTGGTACTATTATAGACTTGTTAGATAAGGCATAACGGTCCCAATTATTGTTTGGAATTTTATTTCTTAATTTTATGGTGCTAATTTGGTATATTTGAGACTTTGAGTCTGAGTTTAATTGAAATTGTGGGATTTTGGATTGTAGAATTGTTGAGAGTGTGATGATTGTTTTGATAGGTTGCACTTATGCATCTTAACCTTTTGCCTCTCTTATTTTAAAATTATAATATTATTTTTATCTTTTTAAATGTTTTTATATACATATAGCTTTTTGAAATATATATATATATATATATATATATATATATATATATTTTTTATATATATATATATATATATATATATATATATATATATATATTAGCTTTGAATTTAGACTTTATTATATATTTTTTTAAATATATTTTTTAAAATTTGATTTTCCTGAAAAAGCATGAAGGTCTCACTATTGTTTGGAATTTCATTTCTTAATTTGATGGTCTCAAATTAGTATATTTGATATTTGAGCCTTGATTGTGAGATTTTGGATTGTAGGATTACTGATGTTACCATAATGATTATTATGATATTGTTAAAACCCAATTTCGTCTGAATAAAATAAAAAAATAATAAAAATAATTTTTACTATTTGTACCATTTTCTTTACTTGTATTTTCTTTGTTGACAATAATGATTAGACTTTGGTGTGTGACTATCTGTATCTTTTTATAGAGTTCTTTTACTAATTTCCCTTTTCTTAGAATATTATTATTATTATTATTATGGAAACAAATCAAATCATTAGAATATCAAAGATAATCAAGAGAATATCAGAGAATATGATAAGAATATCAGAGAGATAATCAATGGAGTATAAAAGAAACAAATCAGTAGAATATCAAAGATAATCAAGGGAGTATCAGAGAATATAAGTAGAATATCAGAGAATATCAAATATATTTATTTAAAATAATTTCCATATTTAGTTTTCTAGGAATTTTATATTAAGTGAGCTATTGTAAACAAAGAGATATACATTCAATAAAGAAACATTCTTCCATGTTATCATATTCTTTGTTCTTTCTTTCATAGTTATCATATTTTTGTCGAACCTTTCTTAACCATCGATACCATCGCAAGAACTTTTTCTTTGAAGTTGGGCTATCCCGTTACCATTTTCTTTTTGGTTTTCTTAAAACTATAAAAATACAATTTTCTTTTAATTCCTTATTTTTTTTAATAAAAATATTTAAGTTAGAATGCATCTGATTAATTAAGAGTATTAATTTCTGGTGAGAAGATAAAAAAAAAACAAATTTCAGTTACAAATTTTTTATTTGTTCAAGACTAAGTGCATCTAATCATTATGCTGGTTATCCATTATAACTGAATCAGTAATATTGTTGGTTAAGCGTTGACCAAAAAGGAAACTAATAACCTCATGCATAAAAAATTGAATTGGTCATAAATGTTTCATATAAAAGATGAATTGAAGGCTGAGGGGGTTTCTTCAAGTATCAGAGTTGGAAGCAATTAAACAATTACAGAAGAGAAAAGAAACTATTACGCAGTAGAAAGAAAAGAGAATAAAAGTTTAAAAGAGAATTCAAGAAGCAAAAGAAAAGAAAAAAACTTGGTTTCCACAATTTACAATAGATTGCTCGTGTGCTTCAAGAGGTAAGTTTTCAATCCTACTCTGATTGTTGCTGTCATGAATACTGTTATATGATTATTTTTGGCTTTTTAGTGTTGAATTAATCGAATGTTTGGTTTTGTTCATGATCTATGAAAGGGAAATAATTAGCAGAGTTAACTTAGATAATTTTGATGTAATTAGGCATAAGAGTAGCGTAATTTAGAGAAAAGAGAAACCCATATTTGAGACCAATAATCAGAAAATTAGACATTAGAAGTTATCAGCAACTCAAGAACAAAATCCAGAAAATCCAACTGAATCAATTCACTACATTGTTATCGGCCTCGATAGCCGTGACATCAATCCCAAAAACCCGAATCACAGAACCAACAGAGACAAAGAACAGTGATTGGAGTGAGCAAGAACAGAAATCAGGAGAACAAAACGCATATAGATTCAGAAAAAAGAATTATAGTTCAAGGTGCAGTCCAAAATTGAGAGTTTACAAGAATTAAAGAAGGATTAGAAGCAATTAAAGAAGAAAAATCGAGAAAAAAATAAAGTGCTTCTGATCTTGAAATCTTTATCAGGTACCCATTTTGCTTCTCCCTTTTGCATCTGAGCGTGTATGCCTTGTTTCATGTATTTGCTCTGTGTTATCTGTCGTCAACTTCAATTTAATTTATTCCTGTATCAAAACAAATAGCATATGAAACTTAGAAACAAATTCAATTAAATCCTTAGAAAATCTTCACCCAGAAAAACCTCCCCGAACCACAAAGCCTAAACTGATCTTTCCCCGAGCCCCTGTCGCACCTATTCGTGGTCACCATTATTGCCAAGAAAGTCATTCACAAAGGAGAGAATCCATCAATCACAACCAATCCTCAATTCAACCAATCAAGAACCAGAAAATTCCCGATTCTTCCTCCAATCCAGAAACAAATATAATTTTTTATTGTTTATAATGATAGTTTTTACGACTACATTTTTCCACTTTTATACATATATTTTTTTAACTTTAAATTTTGATCTTATTATATTTTCTTAAAGTATACTTTTTAAAATTTTATTTTTCTGAGAAGACATCAAAGTTCAAATTATTGTTTGAAATTTTATTTTCTGATTTAATTGTTTCAAATTGGTATATTTGAAATTTGATTGTTATGATATGTTAGACTTATCCATTTCAACATTTTTTCCCTCTTATTTTAAAATTATAATATTTCTTTTACCTTTTTAAATATTTTTATATAAATATAGCTTTTTGGAAACTTTTTTCTTATGTTTTTGAAGCATTTATTTATACTTTTCAAAATTTTACTTTTTTGAAAACAATTTTTTCATATTTAAATGATTTTATTGAAATATTATAATTTGTTATTGTTTATAATAATAATTTTTACTTTTCTAAAGAGTATATTTTTAGAATTTTATATATATATATATATATATATATATATATATATATATATATATATATATATAACTTTGAATTTAGATCTTATTATTTATTTTTAAAATATACTTTTTAAAATTCTATTTTCATGTTAAGGCATCAAAATCCAAACTATTGCTTGGAATTTTATTTCTTGATTTGATGGTCTCAAATTGGTGTATTTGATATTTGAGCCTCGGTTGTGGGATTTTGGATTGTAGTATTGCTCAGAATGCAATAATAATTGTTATGATATGTTCAACTTATCAATCTCAACCTTTTCCTCTCTTATTTTAAAATTATAATATTGTTTTTACCTATTTAAATGTTTTAATATAAATATAGCTTTTTGAAAACTTTTTTTTATGTTTTTGAAGTATTTATTTATATTTTTCAATATTTTACTTTTTTAAACGCCATTTTTACATATTTAAGTAATTTTATTGAAATATTATAATTTTTTATTGTTTATAATGATAATTTTTACTATTCTAAAGACTACATTTTAAACTTTTATACATATATTTTTTTAACTTTGAATTTAGACCTTATTACATTTTCTTAAAATATACTTTTTAAAATTCTATTTTCCTGAGAAGGCATGAAGTTCAAACTATTGCTTGAAATTTTACTTCCTTATTTGATTGTCTCAAATTAGTATATTTGAGATTTGAGTCTCAGTTGTGAGATTTTGGATTGTGGGATTACTCAGATTGCGATAAGGATTGTTGTGATATGTTGGACTTATCTATCTCAACATTTTTCCTCTCTTATTATAAAATTATAATATTATTTTTTCCTTTTCAAATGTTTTCATATGAATATAGCTTTTTGAAAAAAAAAATTCTTATGTTTTTAAATCATTTATTTATACTTCTCAACATTTTACTTTTTTAAACACTACTTTTTGATATTTAAATGATTTTATTGAAATATTATAATTTCTTATTGTTTATAATCATAATTTTTACTTGTTTAAAGAGTACATTTTTAAACTTATATATATATATATATATATATATATATATATATATATTTTAACTTTGAATTTAGACCTTATTATAATTTTTTAAAATATACTTTTTAAACTTCTATTTTTCTAAGAAGGCATGAAAGTCCAAATTATTTCCTGATTTGATTGTCTCAAATTGGTATATTTGAGATTTGAGACTCGGTCGTGGGATTTTGGATTGTGGGATAACTCTGATTGCGATAAGGATTGTTGTGATATGTTGGACTTATCCATCTCAACATTTTTTCTCTCTTATTTTAAAATTATAATTTTATTTTTTCCTTTTCAAATGCTTTCATAACTTTTTGAAAAAAAAAAATTCTTATGTTTTTAAAGCATTTATTTATACTTCTCAACATTTTACTTTTTTAAACACTACTTTTTGATATTTAAATAATTTTATTGAAATATTATAATTTTTTATTGTTTATAATGATACTTTTTATTTTTATAAAGAGTACATTCTTAAACTTTTATACATATATTTTTTAAACTTTGAATTTAAACCTTATTATATTTTCTTAAAATATACTTTCTAAAAGACATGAAAGTCAAAACTATTACTTGGAATTTTATTTCTTGATTTGATTGTCTCAAATTGGTATATTTGAGATTTGAGCCTCGGTTGTGGGATTTTGGATTGTGAGATTACTCAGATTGCAATAATGATTGTTATAATATGTTCAACTTATTCATCTCAACATTTTTCCTCTCTTATTTTAAAAGTATAATATTATTTTTACCTTTTTAGATGTTTTCATATAAATATAGTTTTTTGAAAAAAATTTCCTTATGTTTTTGAAGCATTTATTTACATTTCTCAACATTTTACTTTTTTAAATACTACTTTTTCATATTTAAATGATTTTAGTGAAATATTATAATTTGTAATTGTTTATAATAATAATTTTTACTTTTCGAAAGAGTACATTTTAAACTCTTATACATATATTTTTTTAACTTTGAATTTAGATCTTATAATATTTTCTTAAAATATACCTTTTAAAAATCTATTTTTCTGAGAAGGCATGAAAGTCCAAACTATTGCTTGGAATTTTATTCCCTGATTTTATGGTCTCAATTTGGTAGATTTGAGATTTGAGCCTCGGTTGTGGGATTTTAGATTGTGGGATTGCTCACGTTGCGATAATCATTGTTATCATATGTTGGACTTATCCATCTAAATCTTTTGTCTCTCTTATTTTAAAATTATAATATTATTTTTACCTTTTTATGTAAATATAGTTTTTTGAAATTTTTTTCTTATGTTTCTGTAGCATTTATTTATATTTCTCAACATTTTACCTTTTTAAACACTATTTTTACATATTTAAATGATTTTATTGACATATTATAATTTATTATTATTTATAATGTTAATTTTTACTTTTCTAAAGAGTACATTTTTATACTTTTTACATTTCTCCCAAACACTATATTAATGTGAAGAAATAAATAAAATCACAAAAAGATAACATTTTAGTAGTTTACTAGAGAAAATTGTGGAGTCAAGATTTGAATTAATGAGTTAATTAATATTGTAATAATACTGCACGATCTTATGGTGGTTAATACTACTGTCTAATTAAAATAATTGTAAAGTTACGAAGTTGTTTTATTTATTGATAAATATGTAATGGTTGAAATAAAAATGATGTTAGTGTGATTTATATATTGGATTAAATTAAAAGTAAGTTTGATATTGAAAAGAAAAATAAAATAAAATTAAAATTTAATAATAAAATATATTTAGAAAAATTAAGTATAAGTTGGATATTTGAATTTAGTTACTAATATAGAAATAATTTAAAATAAAATTGAAATTTAGCAATAAATTTAGAAAGAAATATTTGAAAATACTATATATATTTTTTTAAATAAATTTATTGTTAGTTTTTAAATTATATGAAGGTAATTTTTCTTCCCAATATGTAACCACCCTTCTATTCATATTAACTTCACAATTATTCAATTACTTAATCAGAATTAATTTCAACCATTACATATTTATCAATAAATAATAAAATGACTTTGTAAATATCCATTTATTTTAGTTGCACAGTAGCAACACACCACGTCCAAAAAAAAAAAAGAGGAATAGGTGGAGAATTGTAAGGTATGTTTACAAAAGTGATGCAGATTTACCTGAAAATTACATATATGGACAGATTTTCAAAAAATTACACAATTGGGTAAGTCGTGCTTGGAAGCACATTTTAGGTTGAAGAAGTCATGTTTGATAGCAGACTTCACTATGCAGCACTTTTTTTTGTCTTATACAAAGTCGTGTGTGCGCAGACAATTTTTTGGAGGTTTGTTTTTTTTTTAACAATCAGAAGTCGTGTTAGGAAGTACGACTTCTACACTAACATTTTTTTTTTGAAAAAAAACCCTCACAGTTACTATTCATTATGATTTATATATTTTTTCTCGCGGTACGAAATGTTCATGCAATATTATTTCATATTGCTTTGCCAGTCTAGTACAGACAACCTTCAAAAATTACATTGCATGCAGAAAAATGATGCTATGCATGGAGGGAACTTACAATTGTCCAATACAATAGGATGAACACACTAAAAATAGAAAAAGAAAATATATTATCAGTAGAGGAAGCTGTGAACTGGACAGAGCACTTCAAACATGTAATAGAATAAGAGGAAATTTTTCATATATTTTATGGGTGTTTAATTATTTTTTGGAATATACTTTCGTTTTCTATTTTTAATGTGTTAAATCCAAATGTATTGGACAATTGTAAGGTATGTTTCCCTACATACATGACCCATACATGACATTGTAAGAAAAAAATGCATAAATCATAATGAAGTGTATTTGTGAGGATTTTTTTTTCAAATAAAATATTAATGTAGAAGTCGTGCTTCCAAGCACACTTCTAATTGTCCAAAAAAAAAAAAAACTCCAAAAAATGTATATGCATACATGACTTTGTATAAGACAAAAAAAAGTGTTGTATACTGAAGTCGTGCTACCAAGCACGACTTCTTCATCCTAAAAAAGCATGACTTACCCAATTATGTAATTTTTTAAAAATTTGCCCATATATGTAATTTGCAGATAAATTTGCACCACTTTTGTAGAAAAACCTTCCTAAGAAGGCATGAAAGTCCAAACTATTGCTTGGAATTTTATTTCCTGATTTGTTGGTCTCAAATTGGTATATTTGAGATTCGTGTCTCGGTTGTGTGATTTTGATTGTGAGATTGCTCAGATTGCGATAATGATTGTTATGATATATTGGACTTATCCATCTCAACATTTTCCTCTCTTATTTTAAAATTATAATATTATTTTTACCTTTTTAAATGTTTTAATATAAATATAGCTTTTTGAAATTTTTTTCCTTATGTTTTTGAAGCATTTATTTATACTTCTCAATATTTTACTTTTCTAAACACTACGTTTTCATATTTAAATGATTTTATTGAAATATTATAATTTGTTATTGTTTATAGGGATACTTTTTACTTTTCTAAAGAGTACATTCTTAAACTTTCATACATATATATATATATATATATATATATATATATATATATATATATATATATATATATATATATATATTTTAACTTTGAATGATTTTCAACATAGGTTTGAGAGAAAAATGCATTTATGAATGCGTGAAAATTTATTTTGAGAAAATGCATAAATGCATGGAAATTATTTTGGGAAAATTATGTATTTAATTATTTGTCCCACTTTTGCTCAAGCAAAAATAGCAGTGCAATTCAACCTTTTTGGTTGGATTGTTTCTCAATCGAGCCAATATCACTCATGCTATTTAAAAAAAAATTATTTTCTTTCCTTGTCTCTTAGTAGATTATATGTGAATTTTTATTATAAATGTAAAATAAATATTAATTTGTATATTTAATTTATTGTCATTTTGTTTAAATGTTTTATGTTGTATAAAAATGGCAGTTTGAGAGTGGTGATAATTGTATGAATTTGAGGGCTCACAAACATGAGATGACATGTGAACCATTGTTTAGTGTATTAAGCATTGATATTTATATTTATGTTGTAAGAGAGATCATTTTGCTTCACCAATCGTCTAAATTACATAAAATAAGATATATGAGTGATAAACTAAGAGGGGAAGTTGTTACATACTATCACATGTAACATGTAACATGGATTGTAATGAACATACCAGATATATTATTCTTAAGTTAGCTTATAAATCTAACTATTTATTTTGGATGAGACATTAGTATTTAGTATATGATGAGATAAATTTAATGCAAGTCTTTCGTTAAGTTGATATTCTTTAAGGATATGGCTTGTTCAATTTCTTTTTTAATATATTATGTGTATGTTGGTATTTGAATAAAATTGAATTTTAGTGATTTGTTATTTAAAATATCTTCTTTTATATATATATATTTTGAAGATTTATTTCAATAATGACTTTCTACTATATAAATTTAATATTAATTTATTATATAATTAATGTTACACAAAATTTATTAATAATATAATTTGTTATATTATTAAATATCATATATAATTAAACAGTAACTAACGTACACATTTACATTATATTTAATTTTTGATTTCTTAACTTCACTATTTTTATTTATTAAAATTAATAGAATTATTAAATATAATATTTATGAAATCTTAATTATTTTAAAAATTAATAAATGCTTATTAAATATATTTTTTATAAATTTATATATATTGAAACTATATTAATGAAATATAATTATGCCAAATCACATACAATATGTATTTGATCTTAAAAAAAAATATTATTTATCATATTTATTAAATATCATATAAAATCCTACTCATATCCATGTCAGTGTAGATCTATATAAAGGGTAGATGAATAGGAATTTTCCATCAACCTATCTCATTTACACCAACTACAAAAATAATACTGTTGAGTTATCTTTAAATATTCAGAGCTTCAGCAAATGGCCAGCAGCATAGGTAAAGGGGAAGGGGAAGGGGAAGACGAAGAGAATGATACTTTGATTAGAGTAGATACTGATCCTAAATCAAATCAAAGAAGTACCAAAGGTACTATAGATTCATAACGTTTACTAGTTTATATATACAATTCTCTTTCTTTTTCTTCTATTGTTCTACAATTATCAAAACTAAAACAACAATATATATTTCTCCGTTTTTTTTTTTTCCAATAGCACGATGCAGTTTTCTTGGTATATATGAATATGTATTTTTACAGTCATTTGAACATTGTTCATACAATTGTTAAAAATTATACAAATAACTTTGAAATCTTACGTTTTACAATGTTTATTTTATTCTTTTAAAGTATATGTAAATTATGATAATGTTCGTATATTTTGCAGCCAAGGTCAAGAAGACCCGACAAGAAACCATAATACACATGTATGTAGTTGGTATCTCTATATTTGCAACCAAATCCTATTAGATCTACCAATGCCTATTTGACCTTATCAGATAGGCCATGCGGTCCTTATGGATTGTCTTCTTCTCCTGTTAAACTTTGTTATGCAGCTCCATGATATCCTTGTCTACTTGTTTCATGACAGCCAGTCTCAACTACAGGGTCTATGACTGCTATTAATTCTGCTATGAAGAAGACCAGAGCTGCTAGATATTGAACTGACAAAAGTCCTCATTAGTCTTTCAGCTGGAGTAGAGTCTTCATCTATCCTCCCTAAATCCTAGTGTATAACTATTTTGTGGATACAATGAACTCCCAGAGTTTCACAAATAGGCATTTGAAAAATGTGGTGGAGATTAGTGTAAATGTTGGTTATGTAGTAGTAGAAAAATAGTCTTCGTCGTCGGTTTTAAGAGGTTTTTTTCGTCGGTTTTTGATCCGATGTTGACCCAGGAGACGTTGAATCATACGTCGGTTTAATATCCGAAGTAGTGATTGAACTCACTACGTCGGTTAAGAAAAACAAAACCGACGTGGTGTTTAATAATATTATTATTTTAAGGAGTTGCACCACGTCGGTTTTGTCCCAAAAACGACGTGGTGAAGAGAAAACCCACGTCGGTTTTGGGAATCACCCCGACGTGGGTTTTCTCTTCACCACGTCGTTTTTG
>Ga0209489_110243_pt1 | contig 10760 bp, 6 predicted proteins | sample SiratrowhiteBW_FD_187527 | JGI IMG/M metagenome (GOLD analysis project Ga0209489, IMG submission 187527) | Root nodule microbial communities of legume samples collected from California, USA - Siratro white BW (SPAdes) (version 2) | ecosystem: Host-associated > Plants > Roots > Nodule | place: USA...
TTTTTTTTTTTTTTTTTATTTTTTTAAGAAAAATATTAAAATTTTGACTATTTTATTATTCTTTTTGAATCAACTTTTTATTGATTTAACTGATTTTTGAGCCAAATTCGATTAGGATTCAATGGCTTGGATAATTTTATTTTGGATTATAATTGATCAGATAAAAATATCCATTAATATATTTTGATCCATTAAAAATTTGATGCAATCCGAAAAATTCAATCAGAACCCATAATAAAAACTCAATCCAATTCATCAACTAACAGTCTTTAAAGAGGTGCATATCCAATTCATCAATAAAAATAATACTAAAAAAATGAATAAATTTTAAAATATATCTTCAAAAACTTAAGAAAGGTAAATCTAGGAAAGATTTAGTTAAAAAAAGATTAACTGGGTTAATTTTGATTAGTTAAGTATTGGTATTGATAATAGGAGGATCCATTGGATTTTAATAAATAATGAATGAATCACCAACCATCCATAAAAAAAGATGGATAAATTTTATTTTATATTTTTCTAATGAATAAATTGGATAGATCTACATGTAGATGGACCAGATGATAAATAATTGATTTAAAAATAATTTGAGAAAAATCATATTACATATTAATACAATCACTTCCCACCAAAGAAATTCAAACTTGATTAACCTTATTATTGTAGAAGATTAATATCTTTCTCTAGACTCAATTCTAATTTATATGTACAAGGAGTTAGGCACAATTATTCAAGCACTATCTCAATTCAATCCTTCTCAAAATAATTTTTATCAAAGTGTTATTTATCTGCTGACCAATTCATATTAATCCAAGATGTAGATAAGAGAAAATTATAACTTGTATGAGAGCTTAGAATTATGAGGTACACCATTAATGTTCTGTAGTGCATAGGAAACAGAGAACATGGGAGGAAAAGGAGAGGACAATGTTGGCATGTGATCTTGGTATGGTGGGCCATTCTAGGGAGGATGAAGGTGTGTTCCATTATTTCATAATTTCCTTTTTTTTTTTTTTTCAGTTTCAAAAACAGTCTAAGAAACATTTGTGTAACAAATATTTCAGACCCTCTAAAGATAGTTTCACAACTTATCCTCAAGTACTACTTCAAGGAATGTAACTTCAAGAGATTTCTCTCTTTTCTTAGATCTTCATATTGCTTGTGAACCCAAAACAATCTGTACTTCATAAACCCATTCGAAAAGTGTTATTATTATTAAAGAATGAGATAACCTCCATTAAATTATTATAAAGTATGAGTTTATTTTTCTTAAATGTTTTATTATATTTTTAACTATCGTGATTTAATGTTTTCTTTCTTATTACTTTAAATTGATATGGATATGATTTCAAAGAAATTTGATGCTTAACACCTAAAAATGATCTCTCAAAAGTTATATTTTTCAGTGTCCTTATATAAAAGCTAAATTTAAAGGAAAACATCAAAGAGATTTTTGTGTACAGATTTTTGTGTACAGTAAGAATTCTTTTAAATATTATGAATTTGAAAAATTTTCAAGTTAGTATTAATATAACAAACTAGAAGATAGTGCTTAAGTCTTGTATAGTTGAAAAGATATAATCTCTTCCTAAAAGGTTGTGTATGCTATATTGTGCTATATTGTACCAGATACAAAAGTTTTTATTTAACCATTTGTAGAACAAAACTATTATCTAAATATTTATTATCAGACGATATTTGTGAAAAGGTTTTAAAAATTAATTAAAACACAAGCAAAAGTAGATGCTACTTGTTCAATATTTTGAGTTTGAAGTTCTTCCATGACTCTTAGCTATTCAGTTGTGGCTTGTCTTTCTTCAGGAAGAATGTCTGGTATCATGACTTAAAAGGTGTTAAGTATAACAATAAGTTGTTATGAAATGAGCATGACATGGGGGACATCTGAACTTAAAGTCTTGGGTTGTTAGACCTCTGAAACACTAATCAACCTCTATTCCTCTATAACAACTACTCTGTGTGCTGATCAACAATCTTATCAATTTCTTTCCTTATAGCAGCTTCTTATGTAGCCTTCTTCTTAACTAAGCGTCTAGCCTCAAAATGCTACTCCAACACAAAGGTCACATTCTTTTTTAGTCTAAATACAAACTCATATAAGTTATTGATACAAAGGAGTATGTCTCAAAAATCAAACAAAATTTTTAATTATTGATTAGAAATATAACACACACCTTAAACAAGATTATCTAAACGAGTGATGTATGTAAAAACTTTGTCAACTATTCATTAGTTTTGATTATTATTTTGATGTGATTGTTGAATAAAACTAAAAAAAGTTATTTTTCCTTGTACCTGACAATCTCTAGATAAAAACACTATAACACATCAAAGATAAAGATAACACTTAGTATAATGTGATCTACCACACTTAAAATATTACACAAAAGTTTAATATTGAGATACATATACATATCCCATAACGTTGGGGTTTAAAATAATATTTATTCTTACTAAATCTTTTTTTTTTGAACACTATATACTCTAAATTATATCTTATCCCTACAATCTAAACTCTCTTTTCACCTTTTCAACCAAAGTATAAAATTTATAAGTAGACATTGGAATTATCACTCTCTTAATTATCATTCCTCTTTCAAACTTTTGCATCTTTATATTTTAGAAGTGACTAGAAAATAAAATTTAGCTAGATCTTTGAATTTTACGAAAAGATATTACATGTTGTAATTTGATTTTATAAATTCTATACTTCAAATCTAAGAAATTATATTATTTTCATAAGTTTTAAATCCTAAATCCTAATCACTTATATTTTAAAAATTTTTTATATTGAAAAAATTGTGAGTTAGATTTCTTTAACCAAATAAAAATACATATATTTTAGTGCCTTTATAGTTTCAAGAAAAACAAATATTGTTTTAAGAATAATTGAAAATATATAAATATATAGTAGTTGCTTTTAAATGAAAAACATTATACAATTATTTTTAATAAAATAAGATATCATTTTTATTTATTAAAAAAATAGAATTATCTAGTTAAAAAGTATCAAAATATTATAAATATAAAAAAATTATCCTTTATATAATTATATAAATTAACTATTTTCTAATATTCATAGGGAAACAAGAGTTCAAGATGCATCACAACTAGTTTGGATGGGTATCTTGAACATGTAATAAAGACTTACATTGACATTTAAGTTGTATCATCCATAACTCAATAATAATATCAATCCAAGATATACATATACATATATATACATATACATGTATACATATATATATATATATATATATATATATATATATATATATATATATATATATATATATATATATATATATATATATATATATATATATATATGAGTGATACGATAATAAAAGGTTAATAAGAATAAAGTAACAAGACAACACATAAGCAATTTAGTAATAAAGAAAAAAGAAATTGTCAAAAATATATTATTTATGAGTAACACATGTTGTAAGATTAATATTTAGGGATTTGAAGTATGACTATGACTAACCTTTGCGTGGTCCAAACAATATATAAAAGAACAATAACCCAAAATTTTTTGAACTTACTTAGTAATTTCGCATATCGTCTTCATTCATTTCTTAATTTTTTTCTTTTCGCTTTTTTTTTTTTTTTAAATCAATAGTGTTCATTCTCTTACATGAATTATTTGAGTTGCATATAATTGTTGTTCTATGAAAGAGATGTAATAACAAAAAAAGGGCTTGTCTGCTGGTTTTTTAAATTGAAATGTTTGTTTGTCTTAGTATGAATTTATGAGTAACTATAACACTTCAATTTATTGGGTCCTACACTTTCACACATTTCCATATCTATTTTTTTTTAATACACTTCAGTTATGTATAGAAACGGTTTTATTATTATTATTATTATTATTATTATTATTATTATTATTATTAATTCCTCAAAATGTATGAGATTTGGATAAGTGATTATTATTATAATGACAATTTTACACTTTCTTTTTAAAACTAATAATTTAAGCGACCATTTTTTTCAAATTTTTAAATTAAATTCATGATTTAAATGATGTTTTTTCATTTATTTATTTGTAAAAATCTTATTTAAAGCGATGACTTTATTTACATTTTAAAGAAGTATTACTTAAAGTGATGATTCCTATTTTTTACTTTTTTATTTTTTGATTATTTATATAAAAAAATAAAAGTCTTTATCACTTCAAATAATTTTTATTAAAAAAATAAAATTTATTATTTTAAGTAAGATTTTCTCACAAAAAGTTGTCATTTTTATTTGGAAGATAAAAAGTCATTAAATAAGTAACTGACTTCTTTTAAAAAAAAGTCAACTTAGCTCAATCTATAAATATTTTTAAAGATTATCCGAATCAATATGCAAAAACCTATGGAAACGAGGTTATGAAATCAAAATTTAAACTAAATAAAAAAAAAATCAAAACTGAAGGAGAAACATAAAACAATACATTTAATGATACAATGTATTTGAACTGAAAAGTGAAATATGTATGTTATTTTTACTTTATATAACTTTATTTATTATATGAAAAGTAATTACATATGTTGTATATTATATATTGTATTGAAACTACGTTGCAATAAAACAAATTAATAATTTTAAATATCTATAATTTAATTATACTTAAAATATGAGTAGTTAATTTTTAATTCATGAGAGATTATTTTTCTATTATTAATTATTTTTTTATCCTCATTTTTTCTACTATATTTTAATATTCTTTTGTTTTAATTTTACTTTTTAAATTAATGCTTCTGTAAATTTTATACTGTAATTTAAAAATATATATTAAGAATAAAAAAATAATAATTTATATTATAAACCATATAAAAACTTTATAATATCTCACTGTAAATAAAAATGAAACTAATTAACTAACCCTCCTGTAGAAAAAAAACTGTAACCCGAAAAAGAAACTGATAACAGTTGAACTCGAAAACGCTGCGTTGCAGTTAGGGCGCGGAGTAAGTGTAACTGCCAATGCAACTTGCAAATTAGCGATCCGATCAACTGTATCATTTAATTTCTTATTCTCTCTGGAACTTTGTAATTCCTAGAATTCAGATTCTTCCTTCACATTCAATGCTTTGAAATTGTGAATTCTTTGTCCCAATTCTGCAATTTCCATTTTTCAATTCCTTTCCCCAAATTCAGTGAAGTCAACTTTCTGGCAGCAAATTTTAAACTTTTTTTCCTTTTTAGTACTTTACTTCCTTCCCACATTTTTAGAGCAAGTGGGGTGTTACAATGAGCGCTGAAAGTGCTGAAATTGATGCCAGTGTTGTTCTTGAAGATGCTGTTGTTTCACCATCCGGTGGGAATGTGATGGGAGATCTGGGTGATGTTTGCAGCAGAATGCTCACAAGGCTTGATTTGGGTGTGGCTGGTTTCTCTGAGAAAGTTTCCAACTTGAGCATTTTTGTGATGTATGTGGAAACCATGGAGTGTGAGTTTGAGGCCTTGGTTTTGGAAAAGGAGGAGGATCACACTGGTTGCTTGGAAAAGGGTGTGGAGTTTGATCTGTTGTCTGTGGTGTTAGATTCAGAGGTGAGAGAGTTGGGGGAAGTCTTGAACACCCTTCAAGGGTGGGTTGGTGAGGCTAGGGAGAGGGTGTGTTCTTACACTCATTTGGGTGAGGCTTTTGTGGCAATGCAAGATAAGTTGGTTGATTATGAACAACAGTTGAGGCAGTCTGAAGTGGAGTTGAATGGCATCAAGATGCAGTCTGCTGATTTACAGAGGACTTTGATTTCTTTTAAGAAGGCAGAAAAAGGTATGTAGGGGATCTCATTTTGTTCATTTGCTTACATATTTTTTATGTTTGAACAATAAATGGTTTTGATCATGAAAATATCATTTTTTTTTAGTTATTACAAAACTTTGTTTATGTTTAGTCCCTGTGTTCTACAAAATGATATGGTTTTAATCCTTTACTTGGTGCTAAAAAACGGGTAGTGAGGGACTAAAATCACTTGATTTTGCTAAATTTTAGGATGAATACTTATAAAATTTGAGCTTAATTAACATGCACTAAAAGATTTTACACTATCAACCAATGAAAAATTATCCTTGGTATGACTTTTAAGGTAATTGTTGTAGAACTTCATAAAGTTACCATACATGATGGTATGTGGTTTGATGACAATTTAAAATACTTTTACACTGACAGTCACGTATTATTTATGAATTTTTACTATAAGAACTAAAGCAAAAAAAGTCATGTTATTTTCTGGACCAAAAACATGTTTTATAATGTGTTGATTAAGTTGATAGAAAAGGTAATTCTTTTATGTGTGTCCTGTATTCTGGGCTTTCTCTTCAACTTTGCTGTGAAATTTATTGTGTGAGCAACCAAAACTTCTCTTTTAGGTTACTTTTATCACAAAATTCATACCAAAAAAGAGGAAGGGTGAAAGAAATAAGAATGAAGAACATTGAATTGACTGGCTCAAACTTTCTGCTATATAATGGGAATTTTTTTATGACAACAGGTAATGGTGATGCAGGCGAAATCATCAGAGAGGATGATAAATCTTTGAATGCAAAAGCAGAGATGAAACTGCAAACAGTCGAGAAACAAAGAAATATTCTTAGAATGCTGGAGAAATCATTGGCAAAAGAACTGGATCTTGAGAAGGATTTAAATGATTCAAGAGAAATGGAAGAAACTCTAAAACTAAGGATGTTCTTTACAGAACAGCAGCTTGTTAACATGGAGGAAGAAGCAATGGATGTTTGGGAAAGATGGCTTCAGGCAGACAATGCAAGTGAGGTTCTGTTGGGAATTTCAAAAGGCCTTTTAGGCAGACTCCACATTTCTCAGTTCAGTTTGAAAGGTCTTACTCATCGTGAATCTGAGCTTCGAGCTAATCTGAAGGATGCTGAAGACAAACTCACCCTTACCAATTCTGAGGTCCTCTCTTTAAGTGACAAGGTGTCTTCACTTGAGAAGCAGCTAAAAGAATCTGAAGTTCAGTTACTGAATGCAAGGGCCTCTGCTGATGAATATCAGGAGCAGTATAGTTCTGTGTGTTCAGAAGCAAGAGACATGGGGAGTATCATTGTTGAGCTGAAAGAAGCTGTATCTAATGCAGAAAGTAGGGCTAATAGTGCAGAAACAAAGTGTGACTTACTGACAGAGGCAAATTTAAAACTGAACGAGGAGCTGGCTCTTTTGAGAGGCACATCTGAGAGAGCAGATTTGCTAGAGGGGCAGTTGAAGGAATCTGCTCTACGATTGCAGAAAATGGTAGCATCTGCCAAAGCTAATCAGGAGAAACAAAGTAAGCTGTATTCCACAATTAGAGATAAGGAAACCGTGATAAAGGATCTTAATTCAAAGGTTTTGAAAGCTGAGAGTAGGGCTGATTCTGCAGAGGACAATTGTATCATATTGTCTGAATCCAATGCTGAGTTGAATGAGGAACTCAGCTTTTTGCGGAGTAGATTGGAAAGCGTGGAGGGATCCCTTCACCGGGAGGAAGAAGCAAAAACGGAAACTGCAAAGGACATTGGAAAGCAGGCCAAAGTATTTGAAAAATTGATTACACAACTTGCTGTTGAGAGAGAGCGTCTTAAGCAGCAGGTATCTAGACAAAGAAGTTTTCATTTTAACAGAATCATTAATCTTTCATACCATGCTACTTGCTTTTACTCTTCAACCCCTTTCCGTTACTAGCATTTCACAAAATTTCATATATATATATATATATATATATATATATATATATATATATATATATATATATGTATATATATACACACGTGTGAATGTATGTGTGTGTGACTACTACAAACAGATTGATGGCTTAGCATAGGATGGTTATGCATGTTTTACCTTCCCTTTCGCATAAACTTTACTTTTCCATATTCAAGTGTTCACTCTTCTGTAAGCATGGTGTGTGTTAAAAATCCTATACTAGCCAAAGATATAACCAAATTATAATATATATATATATATATATATATATATATATATATATATATGTGTGTGTGTGTATGTATATTTTTTTTTATAAATTTGTTTTGTAAAATTGAGTTAGACTTGAAATTTACTTTCTAAGAAAGAAATTGTAATAAGAATCCTAGGTTAACTAGAAATATAGTCAAGTTATAGTATAATCCTAGGTTAACTAGAAATATAGTCAAATTATAATATATTCTTAAAAAGTGGACTTTAAGTCTAACTCAACCTTACTAACTAACTCGTGTGTGAAACTATATATTTAAGGGTGGTCCGATAACAAGTGACACGATAGATCCAACAAATCTTGCTAGAATAGGCTCTAAATGCTTCTGATACCATGTTAAGAAGTGAACTTTAAGCCTAACTCAATCTTATACAACAGGTTTGTAAAGTGAGGTTTGCATCCACTTATACTATTAAAAAGTCTTAATTTCTAGTTAATGTGAGATCTTTAACATACATAAGTAAGTATAAACTTTATTTTACAAGTCAGTTTTGTGAGCTTAAGTTAGATGTAAAATTCACTTTCTAAGTGAGTTAGTATGTGTGATTGGAGTAAGCATTTTTGTCCTTTAACTTTTCCACTTGTTGTTTAAGAATTTTTTATTTTTTTGAATAATCTGTGTGATTTATCATGCTTTTCCAATTTATGTTTAATTTTCATGTAAACCAATTGGATTGAAAATTCATACTGAGAATAATTAGCTGTAACGTTAACATAAAGTTGATGCAGTAATCATGTAAAATATTAATGATCTTGATAGATGAGGTTGAAAGAATCAACAGACAATAAGACTTCAATGAATGATATGCTGAAATGTAAGACATCTTCCCTCTCCGTGGCTTGCTGAAATTTTGTGTTTTATCTGCAGATATCATCCCTAGCAAGTGAGAACAAAATTTTGGTAGTGAAATTAAAGCAAAGATGTTGAGGATCCTTCTTAACAAGCCAGTGAGACTTCAGACACTGGCTATTAGGTTGGTACTTTGAACTTTCTTCATTTGCTTATTGATTGATTTATTATACATACAAATGTATAATAAATTACAAATCACTTTGTATGATAAAATTTGTTAAAGTCATCCAAAACTGAATATGTAAAAGCTTTTGTACGCTACTAATACTATGTCTAATGAAAGACTAAATACAACATTATGTTGTACTTTTTTTAAGCAAAAACATACAATTTATTAATAAAGATAAGATTTTACAACAAAATGTGTATGCCAATAACAAATATCACAATTGGTATCCTCTTTATCTACTTAGTATAGATGACCAAAAGATTTACTGCAAGAATCAAGACAAAAAGATTTAAACATTCAAATAAACTTGAGGAAACAGAGAAGTAAAAGGATGCATTGATGGAGATTCTTACTACCAAAAATACCAAAAGAAAATCTTATTATTGCCCTACTTTTCAATTTTTCTTTCACCAGGGTGACAAGAGTCATCACAGGACTTTAGAAACAAATCTGCAGCTGTTAATGAACTCAAACCTACTGATTCAGGAACTGATGCAGGAATTCTTGGTTTTTTCATGTCAATTCTTGTTTTATTGGTTCCTCTTCATCATGTTTAAGGTGAAGTTGTGTCTATGTATCAATAGTTAACATGAATTTTTTTAATTTCTATTTTTATTTTTATTTTTACCTTGTTGTATTTATTCATAGGAGGTACTCAATACAAAGCACATTGGAGTAGTCAAAATTTGTTGCAACTGTTGAATTCAATGAAGAATAATTTTTAACGAAAATTTCAACATTTTCAAGGAAGAAAAATTAAATAAAATCATTCACAAAACAACATTTAACTCATATATAAACTAATTGGCACAAACCTCATAATATCTTTAAAGTATTAATTTAATTTACAACAGAGTTTAATTTTTTTTGCAAGTGTCTGGGAAGAAATTTATAATTCTTTTTTTATGATAGATAGGCGAAACAAGATTAATTAAGTTGGATGCACGTCACTATTAATTTATATGATCACTAGCAATTTGTAAGGTAAATTACCAATTAAGGTGTTTTTTCAAGGCATAATATTATCGTATTCTCAGTCATTATAATTTTTAGAAATATGATGACTTCTAGATAGTATTTTTGGACATATATAAATATATATTTTTGGTTATTTTTTAATATTCTTAGATATTTATTAAAATAAAAAAAAGTAAAAATGGATGTTACAACGTGGTTAAGAAATAATAATGCACTCGAACATAATGTTACTATGTTCTCAAGAACTAACGTTATCAGGAACAATTCTCCGAAACTCGAAACAATGAAAACATTAAACTTTCATAATCACATTCCCGGAAATAAAAAACACTCTTAGTATCATTCACCATAATCAAGTTATAGGTCAAGGAAGGATTGATAATGATTTTTTTTCACGTTCAAATTTTATGTTAATTTTTTTTAAGAGTTTAATATATATATTTTATGTGGATATTCAATCTGAAATAATATTATAGTCACATTATATAGCTAATGAATATTATAATATGATAAAACAATTAAATCTTATATTTTTATAGGATGCCTTTTTGAATATGTTTTATACTGGCAATGTATTCATCTCAATTTTTTTTATATATATAACGATTGGGTAAAATGATAGTATACAAATTTGTAAATAGAAACGAGATTACTAAATTAGAAATGTGATTGGTAGTACTAGAACTCAAAGTTCTTTTAGAAATAAAAATGTTAAAAAAAAATTATTAGTATTTTTTTAATATATATACATACATATATATATATATATATATAT
>Ga0209489_110247_pt1 | contig 10754 bp, 5 predicted proteins | sample SiratrowhiteBW_FD_187527 | JGI IMG/M metagenome (GOLD analysis project Ga0209489, IMG submission 187527) | Root nodule microbial communities of legume samples collected from California, USA - Siratro white BW (SPAdes) (version 2) | ecosystem: Host-associated > Plants > Roots > Nodule | place: USA...
AAAAAAAAAAAAAAAAAAAAAAACACCAAATTGAAGTGGGACCCACTTCACCAAACCTCAGTGTCTCCGTCATGCATGTGAGAGAAAAAACAAAGAAAGAAACAAGAAGAAGAAGAAAGAGAAGAAGGGCTTACAGAAGATGGTGGAAGAGATTTGCTGACGGTAACAGTGTGAAGGAATGCATTGAGGTTCCGATCACAACCCTCGTTATCGTGCGCATCTTCCACGCCGTACACGAGCATGCTGCGCAAGCCAGCGTCGTTTAGCGCCCTGATGCTCTTACTGGCGGCGGCGGCGTCCTCGCCGGCGCAGAAGTGCGAGAAGAACGTCTCGCGCGTGACGGACATGACGAGATCCCGCCGCAGCCCACTCTGGAACAGCGGCGACGTCATGACCCACATTCCCAGGTCCACCATGGGCCCCACCGCCGTTGCATGCAGCACAGCGGCCGACCGGAGCAGCTGCCACGTGGACACCGCCGCGAAAAGCCTCTCTGGGTCGTCAATCCCCAGCGCCGCCTCAGCCGCCATGCTTGGCGGCTTCTCGAAGAGCGCCGGCGGCGCGATTCCCGGGGTCATGGAGGGGTGCACCGTGTTGAGGGGCTTCGTGGCGGCGTTGTGGCGGAATCTCTTGAGGATCCTGCGAGGAATCACGCGGGTAGCCATTTCTACTATGAGGATGTTTTTGAAGAGATTAAGGTTTGTGTTGTGTGTGTTTTTTTTTCTCTTTCTTGTTCTTGTTGCTCTCAAGTGTGGTAAAGTTAGGACAAGGGTGGTGTGTTTTATAGGCACAAAGGTGGGGAAATGGGTTGGGTTAAGAAAGGAAAATACATCACTTCAATGTTTAGTTGGGTAAGTTGCATGGTGTAAGCGTGTGGAAATAAGTTTAGAGTGGTCAACTTGGGTTATTTCTTATTTTTAGTAAACTAAATAAAACCATTTTTTTCTTATTTTCCCTCTAATTCTTACAACCTCATTCCATGTAATAATGCCTTCAAATTGTACATTACAGACAAATACAACACATGTTTTATACACACTTTATTTGTTGTCAATAATTGAATTTAAAACAACAAATTATTGTGTTTCTTTGGATCTAAATATAAGTAAAAGTATCAAGAAATAATATTTTTAAAAGATCCAACAATTAAAAAAAATAAAAAGAGTGACGTGATTATTTAATTTAATAATTTCAAATATAATACTGTAGTAAACTTGGAGAATAAAAAAAATTGAAAATTCTTAAACTCTAATTATTTTTACCAACCTTAGATGGTTAATTTAATGTTTGTTTTAATTTTAATTTAGAATTTCAAAACTTCAATTTTTTATTATCCGACCCTTTATGTTTTGTTTGATACTACGAAATTAAACCATCACATCATCTTAAATGATGAAAAAAATTCAATTGAAAAACGTGAAAAATTTAGACATTCAATAAAATAGAAATTTTTAATAAAATTTTAATTAAAAATATTTAAATTTATAAGATATTCATATTTTTGTGAATATATTATTATTTCCTTCAATAAACTTATTATATTAAATGAGAAAGAAAAGTAATTTAAATATTAATTAATGAATAAATTAATATTTCATTGAAATGTGAGACCGTTATTTAATTTCATTGAAATGTGATCATTACGAAAGAAATAAATATTAAACATACCTGTAAATAAGAAATAATATTTTTATATTTAAGTAATTCTCAGTTACTACTGCGTGCATGCTCAAATCTAATATATTTTACTATATTTATTAATTATTACATTTAATTCTTTATTATCACATCTTAACATAATAACTTTGTGAAAATACGTTAAATAGGTGGCATGTTGACCTAAAAGAGAAAACTTGCACCGTTTCTACCATTAAACATTAAAGAGAAAACTTGTAACGTTTCTAACGTAAACATTTAAGTGTCTCCACGTATGTGTGAGTTGGTTAGTTATATAGGTCGGTGCAATGGCTTACGTGGATCCACCCTATCCTTCTCATCCTCTTTTCTGAATAAATCCAAATTCAGACACATGCAAGAGAATTTACTTATTATTTATTATCATTGTGCATTCCCAGAAAATGGTACCATTTTCAACTAATAAGTCTATTTTTCTACTGTCACTTTGCAGCTTTTTTCACAGAACTTTTCATCCTGGGATTCTGTGCTATAATACATGCATGGGGTGATTTACTTTAATCTGATCATAAAATGATATTATGAAGATGATTGTTATTTTAATTTAGTTTTAAAGAGATGTGTGTTCTCAATTTCTCTCTTTCTTTCAATCATTTTTTAATTTTACTGAGATATTGGTAAGAGAATATTAACTTACACTTTGATTATATATATATATATATATATATATATATATATATATATAACATAAATTGTTGTTTTTTTTATGGCATTTTTTAATCTCATTACCAATATCATCTTTAATTTGAAATTATTAACTTATATATCAACCTATTATTAGACCATTAACTTTTAATTTTATGGAATTTACTTTTATTATTTTAAGATAAGGAACACTCATTAAAGTAACACGAGGAACAAAATTTGTATTTAATCTAATGAGATGAAAGAAAAATTAAAAAATATTTTTTTTCTTTCTGAAAAGTTAACCGACATGGGTTCCAATATACGCGGACTTGTTCGCTTATTCATCGGCCACACAACAGATCAAATTTATACAAGATGGGAGGAGCATCAAAGTTATTAATGTCAGTGAATCTTCCTTTGTTTATCAATTTTTCATGAATTAGAAAAAGGAAAAACAAAACTTACATTTCTCTGATGCTTTTGTTCTTCAAATTTTACTGCATACTTTCTTTTTCTGTACTAAATAACTGACAATATTTCAAATTTTTTGAAAATAATGAAAATAGTTATTATTTGTGTGTAACATGGTGACTAGTACCATGATATTAGGAGATTAAAATGAATATCGATTACACTAAAAAAATAAAAATATAATAAAATTATCATCAGCATTTATCAGAAAAATATTGTGAATACTATTTTTTTAAAATGTGTATATATATATATATATATATACATATTATATAAATAATTTATATTAATATTTTTCTAAAACTTGTATAAAATATTTTAAAAAATTAATAAAAATAAAATAAAAAATTTAAATAAAAATTAAATTAAAACTGATTTTTTTTCTAATTTAATTAAAACTCTTTTAATTTAATTAAAAGAATTATTTTTGTCCGGAGATATTGTCTTATGTAAGATATTAATATTATATCTACCAGAATAATTCAAACACAGTAATACAAGTTCATCTAAAAGTTACAAAGTTACATAATGTTAACAAACTAACAAATTAAGTTATCTAAAATTCTCAAATCAAAATATTAAATAATAATAATAATAGTAAAGAATTAACATGAAACTAATAATAGTTGTGAGTATCCTATTGCTTCTCTTCTTTAATCATCTATAACATAAGATAATTGATGAACTTTTCACATTTTTTATTTTTTTAATTTGAAAAAAATACCATACAAAGAAGAAAATGAGAGAATAAAACCACAACTTCCCTAAAAGAAACTAAACTATACAAAATATAGAGAGTCCATATCTAATATAAAGAAAAATTTAAAGTAATGGTAGAAGATAACCAACCATATTAAAATAAGTCAAATATATTATTTAGTTATAAAGAAATAAGTTTATTAGCATAATGGTTACCCTCCTAAAAATATGTGAAACTTTAAAATCAATCTATTTACAAGAGGATAAATACTTATTTTACTTCTTCAAATAAATCAAGGAACAAGCTAACTTGACATAAAAGCTTCATAATAGAATCAGTCTTTAGTCATAAATGTCCATAACCCACATCTTTAATGTGCTCTGTTGCTAATATAAGACTCATAATCTCAGTAAAAAAGAAAGAACTGAACACCCAAGAAAGAAGAAAAATCACTAATAAACTCTCCTATACTCCCTTTGAAGATACTAACACAGGCAACAAGACCAGGTGAAACCTGGTAGCACCATACATGTTAATTTTAATCCAACCAGCCAAATGAAATTTTCAGACCACTAAAATCAGATGAGAAGTTTTTCCAGACCTAATACTTACACAAAAAAAATAAAAAACAGAAAAGTCAATAATATTATTATTTGTTGTTTTATTAAAGGAATTACCTAACATTCTGACATAACTTTTTTTTATATAGTTAATAGTCATATGAATACTAATACCATACTGAAACCTGGAATAATTTTTTCTCCTCCAAATCATCCAAACTCTTGATTTAAGATGTCAAAATCCTCAAACATCCAATTAGGCACATCTTCCTCTTGAGAAATAATAATGTTATTCATATTTTGAACATCAGCAAAATCAGTTAAGGGGGAGGATAAAGACCAAATACTCCCATTCCAAATCTCACAAACTTTAAAAGAGAGATTGATCCTTTCAAAATAAGGGACACATGATATTAAGGAGAGACATCTGGTGGAGGAGCACCAAAGGTCATTCCAAAAATTTGTATTAGCACCAAATCCCACCCACAGTCTTATAGGCAAACACCACGTTATAGAAATCTTTGATACTTGACCATATAGAAAAAAAACAAAAAATAAGAATCTTTTGGTACTTAGATATGAGAAATTTGACTTTCATCAAAAGAGACCAGAGCTTTTGACTATAAACAAATATTTTCATGTAAGTTTTGAGGAGATAAGCTTTATTCTCATCCTAAAAATTAGTAATGTCTGGACCTCCTTTAGATTTAGAAAAACAAACTTTAGTCCAATTAACAATAACAAAACCTTTCTTGAGAATAATATTTCTAACCCACATATCAATTTATTTAAGCAAGCCAATAGAACATTTGTAGACATGAAAGTTATAAAAGAGAGCCAACTATAACAATATTAACATATTGTATTCTATCCATCGTATTGAGAGCAAGTTTTACCTTTCAAAAAAGTCAACTTTAACCTAACTTTATCCGCCAAATATTGAAGAAATGCGATTTGGGAACACAAATAAAAAATACTAAAATAAATAAAAGGAATGGTCTGAAGACTATTCTTAAGGGTTAACTCTTATAATAAAACTAATGACATCATTAGGAGAGAATAAATTACTTTTAGAATAATTAATGTGTTGGTTAAAAGAAGAACAATAAAAATTCAAGAACTTCATAAGATTAGATAAGATCTTATTATCAGTCCTTAAAAAAATAAAAATATCATCAACACATAAAATATGTGAAGAAGCCTACATACCTTTAGGACTAGTCATAGGAATCATTTTCTTGGAAGACATAAAATGAGAAATTCCCTACTCAATACTTCTTCAACAAGACAAAATAACAACAAGGATATAAAATCTCCTTGTCTGACGATTCTATTACAAGGAAAAAAACCTTATCATATTGCCATTAACTTTGATAAAAAGCATAGTAAAAGAAAGAATGGTTTGAATCCAATTAGTAAAGATATCATGAAAACTAAATTACCTCAAAACAAACTTTAAAGAATTCCATTTAAAAGTATAAAAAGTTCCATTTAAGAGTATCAAAAGCTTTTTATTAATGTGAAAACTATTATTTAATTTTATTGAAATGTTTTTATTGTGAAACAAATAAGTATTTATTGAAAAAGACAATATTGTTCAAATAAGGAATGTTATTTAATTCTGTTTATCACATAATCATAAATATTTTTCTTAAAGTGTCATTTAACAGATAAAGTATAGACTAATTGGAAAGTATTAAAGATAAGCATAATTAGATAGAATAAAAAATATTGAATTTTTCTTTTATTTAAGTTTATAAAAGGTTGCCTTAATTTTTTTCTTTTATATATGAATAACTCTTTAGTTTTAAGTAATAAACAAACATACTTGTAAATAAGACCTACAATCAAATAATGTTTTTTTATATTTATTTGATTCTCGTAAATCAATGCATGCATGCTTGAATCTAATACTATATCTATCAATTATCACATTTGATTCTTTATGATCCAGGAATCAATCACATCTTAATATATTTTGGAGAAGTTGAGTTTTGAATTAATGATGGAATAAATTTATATAAAGTTTATTGTAAATATTATGATGTCTAAATTAAATTTAATTTCCTAAATAGCTTTGTGAAAATACATTAAATAGGTAAATTTTTTTCCATATATATACAACAAATCAATATACAGTGTCTTTATCAAAATTAATACAATAATATTTGGTAAATATCTTAAAATAATTTATTTTAGAATTTTTGTATTTATTGCAATTAATACAATAGTATTTAATAAATACTTCAAAACAATTTATTTTAGAAATTTGGAATTTATGAATTATAAGTTACTTTAGCTGCTTATATAACTTCTTTTTTATGTTATTACTATTTATATTTTAACAACATTCTCTAGTCAACAACATTTTCTTGTTGATCTAGAAGTTTCTAACATTAAACATTAAAGTGTCTCTATGTCCCCGAGAGTCTACATAGGTATGTGCAATGACTTATTCACCTGATCCTTCTCATCTTCTTGACTGAATAAATCAAAATTCAAAATCATGCAAGATAATTTGCTTATTATTTATTATCATTGCACATTCCCAGAAATGGTAACATTCTCAACCAATAAGTCTATTTTTCTACTGTCACTGTTGCAGCTTTTTTCACAAAACTTTTCATCCTGGAATTCTGTGCTATAATACATGCATGTGGGTGATTTACTTTAATCTGATCATAAAATAATGAAGAGGATCGTTTCAATCCTTTTTGGATTTTAATAAGGGATTAGTAAAAGAATATTACTTACACTTTGATTATATATATACCATTAATGTTGTTTTTTTATGGCATTGTTTAATCTCATTACCTAAATCATCTTTAATTTGAAATTATTAACTTGTATATCAACCTATTGTTAGACCAGCAACTTTTAATTTTATTTCATTAAGATATGGAAGTTGCAATATGACATTTCTTATTTTGAAATCTAAAAAAGAAATTGGACTATAATGTTGAATTAGTAAATTATGCTAAAATATATTCGGAAGATTAGGAACACTCATTATACTAACACTATCTATAGGATTAGGAACAAAATTTGTATTTAATCTAATGAGATGGAAGAAAAGTTAAATAATTTTTTTTTTCTGAAAAATTAACCGACATGGTTCCAATATACGCGGAGTGTTAGCTTATTCACCAGCCACAACAGATCAAATTTATACAAAGATGGTAGCAGCATCACAGTTATTAATGTCAGTGAATCTTCCTTTGTTTATTATTATTATTTTTTTCTTAAATTAAAAAAAAAATTACATTTCTCTCTCTGATGCTTTTGTTGGTCTCCAAATTTTACTAGTCTCCAAATTTTACTGCATACTTTCTTTTTCTGCACTAAATAATTGACAACATTTTAATTTTTTTTAAAATAATGAAAATAGTTATTATCTGTGTCTAACATGGTGACTAGTACCATGATATTAAGAGATTAAAATGATTATCAATTAATTTATGTTAGTCTCCATCTGGTACATTAAAAAAATAAAAATATAATAAAATTGTCATCAGCATTTACCAGAGTTAAAAATATTGTGAATACTAATTTTTCTTTTTAAATGTGTACATGTGTGTACATATTATATAAATAATTTATATGGATATTTTTCTAAAACTTGTATAAAATATTTAAAGAAATTAAAAAAAATTAAAAAATTTAAATAAAAATTAAATTAAAACTGATTTTTTCTAATTTAATTAAAACTCTTTTAATTTAATTAAAAATATTATTATTGTCTGAAGATATTATCATATGTATGATATTGATGTTTTATCTACCAGAATACTTCAAACACAGTATACAAGTCCATCTAAAAGTTACTTAATGTTAACAAACTAACAAATTAAGTCATCTAAAATTCTAAAATAAAAGAATAATAATAACAAAATAGTAAAGAATGAGCATGAAAGTAATGATAGTTGTGAATATTCTCTTGCTTCTTTTCTTTAATCATTTGTAATATAAGGTAATAGTGACATTTTTTATTTTTTAATTTTAAGAAAATATACCATAAAAAGATACCCAAAAATAAAACCTAAATAAAGATACACAAAATCACTTCTCTAAAAAAAACTGAACAATATAAAATAGAGGGAGCCTATACCTATTATAAAGAAAAATCTAAAATAATGGTAGAAGGTAATCAACCATATCAAGATAAGTCAAATCTATTATTCAGTCTTAAAAAATCAAGTTTATTAGCACAATGGTTACTTTCCTAAAAATATGTGAAACTTTGAAATCAATCTCTTTACAAGAGGATAAATACTTATTCCATCATTCTCAAATAAACTAAGAAACAAGCTAGGTTGAGATAAAATCTTGACAAATCAAGATAGAATCAGTCTCCAACCATAAACGTCCATAACCGACACATCTTTAAGCTCACCAAAAAGAAAAGTAACTTCCAAGAAAGAATAAAAACCACCAAAAACTCCCTCGTGCTCTCTTTGAAGATACTAACACAGACAGCAAGACTAGGTAAACTTCTGGCAACACTATTCATGTTAACTTTAACCTAACCAGCCAAATGAAATTTCCAGACATATGAGAAGCTTTCCCAGAACTAGTACTTGCACACAAAAATTTCAAAAAAGAAAAGTAAGTAATATCATTATTCATTGTTTTATTAAAGGAATTATCTAACATTCTGACATAACTTTTTTATACAGTTAATGGTCATAGGAGTATTAATACCCTGCTGAAACCTGGAATAATTTTTTCTCCTCCAAATCATTCAAACAGAAAAGGTTATAGCGACAAACCTAATAAGTTTAATAAGGGGACTTCTTGAAAACTTACTAAAAGATAAAATACTATCAAAAGATAAATCAATCAACTTTGAACAAAACTTTTTAAAGAAAAACCAAATGGACAAGGCATCAGGACATTTAAAAAAGAGATGAGAAATAGACTCTTCAGAGTTACATAAAGAACATATGGAACATGAAATCATCGGTCTTTTTTTAAACTCAATGTTAGTAGGCAACCTGCAATATAAAAGTTTTCATAAAACCAAAGATTTGGCAGAAGAAATGGAGGAGGACCAAGTAACATTGTCCCAATCACAAGAGATTCCGTAGAGAGATATAACTTGAGCAGACTTTTGAGTTAAGATGACAAAATTCTCAAACATCCAATTAGACACGTCTTCTTATTGAGAGATAATAATGTTCTTCTTATTATGAACATCAACAAAATTAGCTAAGGGAGAGGATAAAGCTAAGTGCTCCCATTCCAAGCCTCACAAACTTTAAAAGAGAGATTGGTCCTATACCTACTATTAAGGAGAGATATCTGGAGAAAAACCAAAGATCATTCCAAAAATTCATATTAGCACCAGATCCCATAGTCCTATAGGACACATTATAGAAATCTTTGATACGCGACCATATAAAAGAAGAACAAAAAATAAGAATCTTTTGATATTTAGATCTGAGAAATTTGACTTTCTTCAAAAGAAACTAGAGCTTTTGAGTATAAGTAAATTGTAACATATGAACATCTTTAAAGTTAAGATAAACTATTAATCTTATTTATTAATATAATATTTGTAAAATTATATTAATATTCAATCCTCTTCCCAATATTTATTGATACATTTTTTAAATTGTAATTAGAAGTGTTTTAGCTTAAATGAAACAATCATGGGTTTCTAATTTGGTCTGAATGTGAAAGGGAATATTAATTATTAATTGTCTGTCTTGTGAGGTTTTGTTTATGTTAGAAATATACTCTCTAATACTCTTTTTAACACTGTCATTTTTATTTGTTAAAAATTACAAAAATAGAGAGTTGTGAATTTTTAGAAGTAAATTTTGAGATTTTTAATAAATTTTATTGAATAAAAAAATGTGTGTGGAAAATTTTGGTCCTTAACATTTCTTCAACTATAATTTGTTGCATTAAGATTAAACAGGTATATTTTTTCAAACCACCAATTTAAACTGCTGGACTTACACTTCATTGTTCCACGAGATTAAATAGATACTTTTTAAAAAAAAAAAATCACTAATGCTTAAGATGGTTTTTTGTCAAAAATTATGTGGAATATGCTCTCAAATTCACTTCTTGAGAATGAGAATGGTTTTACATTCCCTTAGAGAAAAAAAAATTAAGTTACCATTAAAGAAACACATGCTAAACAAACTATTTCAATGCACACTATCATATGAAATTTTTTATTCAGTTAAACAAAATTTGTATACATAAACATTCTTATATATAACTAATTAAGTCACTGAAAGGTTTAACTATTAAAATAGATATACAAACAGTTAAATTATTCCAATAAATTATCTTACAAATGATTTAACTACTATTATTTCATAAATTTTACTACTTAACAAGTTTGTTTATTATCAAAGTTTTAAATTTTCACAAATTTTACTGATTCATTTAACAAAGCAACGACATGTCATAAAATATTATAAAGAATCATTGAGTTTTGTTATCAAATTTTGCAAATCTTCAAAATTAGAATGTCGTCTGACCTTGTTAGATAGATTTTTCTCAATCTAACAATGGTATTATTGAATGTTAGATTTTGAAAGATGAAGTTGTAGGGCTTTTATATATATATATATATATAATCAATGATTCATGAACAATTTTTTATAAAACATGAGATATTATTTATAATCTAAAATTTTAAGTCAATAAATCTATGAATTTTTCTTCTTTTATATTCCTCAATT
>Ga0209489_110253_pt1 | contig 10745 bp, 4 predicted proteins | sample SiratrowhiteBW_FD_187527 | JGI IMG/M metagenome (GOLD analysis project Ga0209489, IMG submission 187527) | Root nodule microbial communities of legume samples collected from California, USA - Siratro white BW (SPAdes) (version 2) | ecosystem: Host-associated > Plants > Roots > Nodule | place: USA...
TATATATATATAATTTTAATGGTGTGAAGATGAGTAAATATTTTGATAGATATGATGTCGTGCTCGTGTTGAATTAATTTGAAATAGGGTTTGTTCAGCAACTCATTTACTACAAGTAAGTGTAAACATTGACATGAAGCTGATCTCATAAATTTAGGTTTTCACTTTAGGTTTCTTAATATTGAATATTCAGACGGAGGTGCCGTGTGCCATTAACAGGGTGCATTGGTGTCAAAAAATAAACCAAACAAAATGAAGAAAATGAAACTTGCTAAACATTAGGCATATATACATTAATTTAGTTTCTAACTCGATATAATAATATTGAAATAGAAAATGGTGGTGGAGTAATCCATGCATCTATGCATGAACATGGACATTCTCTGTCCCATCAAAAAGGGAATATTATGACTCATGAGTACTTTTTTAATCTCTATAGTTTTTCGTTCTAGTTCTAATATATAAAATACAGATTATTTATGATAATATCCTTCATTTAACAAGTTTGCTTATATAAAGTGGTACAAATTTTTATTATATGAATCATTTTATGTGATTGGAAAGTGTTTAATCATTATACTAATTCATCATATTATTTATGAGCTTTCGTCTTTTTCAATTTTGAGGGCTAAATTTTTGGTAAGCAATTGTTAGTGGAAGATTTGAAAGAGCTTTTGAGACGGGTATGATGATGATGATGTAGACACACGTGGATATGGATATTTTTGGTTTAGCGTCTTTTAAAAGAAAGATTCAATTATTAATGACATATTTGTTTCATTTTAGGTGCATCATCTTTAAAGTTTTGTAACTTTTTTTTAATGTAAAAGATTTATTCATATTTTAATAACTTTTCACTCATATTTTTTTAGTTTTTAGAATTTAAAATAATTTTTTATTTTTATAATTTAAAGTCTATTTAAAATCAGAATCTTAAATTTCATATTTAAAGTTTTGAAACGATTACTTGCCAAATAAGCTGGTTTGGGTGTAAAGATTTTCTTTTCTTTCTTTCTTTTGGGCCGAATGATACTTTTGTATTTTTAATCGTGCTTCTTACATTCTATAAATATCTGCCTATATATTTTCTTTTATTTCAGAGTTAATATTGTTTCTACAAAATATTTTGATTATTTTAGGGGATTGTAATGTATTATTTACTTGTATCGTCTAAAAAAAAACTCTTAAGAATCATAAATAAATACTTTCTCATTCATTTTAAAATGAATGGTATGAACTAAAAATCACGATTTAAAATTTTGGAGGGATAAAATTTTTTTACACGAATTAAAACAAAAATTCACATATTTTATAATAAAAAGTTATTTCAATTTTATAAAAAAAAATAGAAAAATTTCATCAAACTAAAATTAAAACTTGATTTAAAAACATGTTTAAGCCTAAAAAAGTAAAATTAGAAATCATGTTTTAAACCACTACGTCGTCGCTTGAGTGTTTGGTTGTGAAATTATTATTTCAAGAATATATTTTCCACAACTAGATTAATATTTGAGTTATAATATCTATACATACAATAAATATTATCAATTGAGCATCCCTCAAATAACTAACTACCATTTAAGGAATATACTTAGAAATAACAACAACAAATTTAACATATTATTATATAAAACAACTTCAAAATCAATTATACTATTTCTATACATTTTAGCAAGTTTTATATCGTTGAATCTAATGCAAGATTTTTTTTATTTAAAAATATAATTGTTAAATAATATGATTACTAACCATGGATAAGAGGACAACGGGGTTGCATGCAATGTGGGAGATTATATTTTTGGTAACTAAGTGAAGTATGAAATGCCCTTAGAATGAAAGAGAATTCTAAATCCTCTAACATAACCTATTTTACTATCTAAACCACAATTACATCAATCATTGAATGAAATATATCAACAAGAATCCAATAAATAACAGCTCCTAAAATAGAAGAATATAGTTGAGATTGCATAAAATTTCTAGAAACTTAAGATAACACGTAAATAACCACAACACTTTTTAAAATTAGATAAATTAAGATAACAACTTTTACTAACTAATTGAACTTGTGAAAGCTTGAGACACTAAAAATATAAATATAGAATGAAATTAAGGGAAAAGAATACTTATTACAAAGCAAAATCTGGTAAGATAAGATTGATTTACCTATAATCATCTCGTAGCTAGCAAGATCTAATAAGAAAAAAAGTAATAACATACGACTTTAAATTTAAGAAAAAATTTATAAAAATAGTAAGCTTTAAAAACAAATAACTAAAAAAATTAAAATTTTAAACTATATATTAAATACAACTTATAATTTTAATATTTATTCTTTATAAAATAATCCCTTGTAAACCACGGAAATCAAATCTTACAATTGAAACCCATAATAAAAATAGGTTTTCTACACATGAATTATCTTAAAATTTCAAAAGAAAAAAAGTAATACAAGATTTATTTTTATTCTGTATACGTAATTGGGGATCGCTTGTTTCGATTGGATATATTTTAATATATATATATATATATATATATATATATATATATATATATAACTCAATAGATTGACACATTTCTTATATACTTTGAGTTATTATAAGTTAATCCAAGCATCGGAGAATCTATATTCAATTCTTACTGTATACAAAAATTTGTGAAACTAATCGCGCACAGGTCATTTTTTTTCCATCTCTATAATTTTCATATACATTATATAGGGATGATTAACAATAAAATTGTATTTTTTTTCTGTCGTGTTATGATTGTTTTTTTTTATTGTCGTCATTTTCTTGTCGTTATCTTTATTCTTATTTATATTGTGCCATGGGTAATTTAAAAAAAAAAGTGTTTTAAATTGTGCATTTTGAAAAAATAACAAAATCAGGCACATATTGATTATAAACATGAAAATAATAGAATAAATGAATATGTAATAAAAATAAATGTAATAAATTTAATTGTATTATTTTGTTAAGTTTGAGAATTTAGAATTTTATGATTCACAGTAGTAATATATATTTATTTATTGATTTGTTAGTTTTAAAAAAATTATATCAATTATTATGCTTTTATTAATTACTTTTGTATTGTATCATATATTTATTGTGATATGAGAAATAAGTAAAAGAATTAAAGAGGACTGTGTTGATTTTTAAAAATAATAACTTTTAGTTGATGAAAAAAATAAGTTTAATTAACTTTTTATGACACTTGTAACATAGTAGATTTTTTCATAAAACTCTTTTAAAAAAAACTTTAGTTTTCTGTCTCCTTTACTCACATATTTTATTATTGCCCTTATTTGTTATTAAAAAGAGTTCATTTCACAAGTCAAATAAACCTATAGAAACTTGACATGAGATGTATGTGAAACAGAAGGGAATATTGTGTGAAACTTGACCTGAGATGTACGTGAAACAGAAGGAGGATATATTTGACGTGAAACAGAAGGATATATTTGACATGTTCTGACCCAAACTTTGGAGGGGACGGAGAGGAGAGTGGAAATAGAATGGAAGGAGAGGGTGGAGGGGGACGCAGGGTGAGTAGAAGTGGAGTGGAAGGAGAGGGTGAATGGAGAGTGATTGGGAGAGAAAAAGGATAATGGAATGGAAAGGGAAGCTTCGAGGAGCATAGCCATGGGAATCCCTCTAATTCTTGGAGATTGTTGTGTTGAGAAAGAGAAGAAGAACATCTGGTGAATATAATTGTTCTAAGAGAGAAGGAGATGTTTACAATATAATTGTTCTAAGAGAGAAGGAGATGTAATGTAAACGTCTATTTAGTTCTTCCGTCCTTATGTTGAAAAAAAAGAAGAGGAAAATTTGGGAGGTGTATTCAAAATTGTTATAAGAGACAAGAAAAAGTAACTGTATCAGGAATTGTAATAGGATCTTTAAATTAGTTAATAGTTCTAAACAAACTAAATTAGACATCTCATTAATTTTAATTAGTTATCCTGTAAATATGGATTAATATAATTTTAATCATTATATTTTTTTAATTTTAATATTTATTTATTTTTATCTATAACTTTGGATAATTTTGTTACTTTTTTAATAATTAATATACTCAGTTTAAATATCTTATTATCAAATCTAATTATAGATAATGAAAGATATTGATGTTTTAATTAAAAATTATTAATATTTTTTCAACATCTAATATCAAATTTAAAGTGATATTTTATAAATCTTAAGTTTTTTTTAAAGATGTTATCTATTGAAATTATATCATATAGAGACATCAAGTAAACAGATATGATGACTTGACTTTAGTTAAACTATGAATATGAATATATAGTGAATTATCATAAAGTTAAAAAAATGTATTTTCAATTTTAGATTAATAGAAAAAAATACAAAAGTCAACTAGAGGAACTAAGAACATATTTATTAAACTTTAGATTTATTGATTTTTTTATTAATTTTTAAACACCATTTCTTGCAGGCGTTTAAAGAAAACAGGTTGCTTTGATTTAACTTGTCCTGGGTTCATCCAGACCAACAATGAAATTGTCTTGGATGGTGCAATATATCCAATCACAGTTCCAGGTGGCCTTCCATACATTAGATATATATATATATATATATATATATATATATATATATATATATATGTTGGGAATTATTTTTTCTCAAATAAATTTTAGTAAAAAGTTTAAGATTTAGAATTTAGATTTAGATGATTTCTAATATAATGAGTTACAAGCTGAATCAAATAAATCTAATAACTTAATTTATATAAGATACTTTACATAATTTCTAATCTCAAATTTTAAAATTTTGTAAGACTTATCTTTTTTTATATTGTTGTTTTTACTTATATTCATTTTGAATATTTTCTTTGATATTTTTATTTGCATTAGGATCTCTATACCTACAACTTTACAATTTGAGAAGATGAACTTGGACCTAAACTAATATGTTATAATTAGGGATAACTCAAGGTTCTAAACAGGTAAAACAATGATCTCAAAGTCTTAAAGGTCTAAAAAAACATTTAATATTCATATATTAGTATAAAATAAAATATTTAATTTTAAAATTATACTAACAAAATTTTAATTAAAATTTTGAATATATTAATTGACTTTAAGTTTACATTAGTGCTATAAATATTATTTAATAACTTTAAATTTATATTGGTACTATAAATACTATTTAATGAATAATATTCTTCAAACTTTCTTATAATAAATTAATAATATTAAAAAAGAATAAACAGTCAAGGAATCTCATGTATCAACTTTCTAATTTTTGTTTATCTCTTTCCTATATTCCAACTGATTGATATAAGGATTGATATCATCTCTTTATATATCCCTTCATTATCTAACTCTTCCACTTCTTTCCTTCCTTCTTCACTTATCTCCTTCCTTTCTCTGTCTCTTTATTATTTCCATAACTTGTTTCCAATCATCATTCTATATTATGCACTTGTCTTTATTTGGAGAAGCAGTAGTTTGATTGAGAAAGAGTTTGTGATCACTTTTGCTCCTTAACAATCAGGTTTTATCTTTTTAACTTAGTCTCATTTTATATACTGTTATATTCAGTGTGATATATATATATATATAATAATAATAATAATTTTTAATTTTATATAAAAGAATACAAATATGTCAACTAGAAAATTTAAATCAGGTTATTCAAAATTTAAAAGAAAAAAGTTAAACTTTTTTTTGAATCACAAAAAAGGGATAAATTTATAAAAATAAACAAAAAAAATGAATTAGAAAATACAGGTGAGTCTTATTTGAATGAAGAACATGACAATATAAATATATAGATTTAGGTGGGGATAACAATATAAATATAGGTGAAGACAATAATAAAGTGGTTTTTGATTCTTAAACTCATGATAGTAATTTTGATTCTCAAACTCAGGATAAGAGTAATTTTGATTCTCAAATTCAGGATAAGAAGAATGAAATTACAAGATAAAATGATTATAATATTAAAAATATATACAATCCAAGTCAATGAGAGGATATTGGTATAAAATTGAGAGATTTATTAGTAAAAAAAAAGGCCCTATTAGGATAACTTGATATAAATTTTCCAAAAAATAAATACTCAAAACACTTTTATGTATCATATTACATCCAAAAAAATTGTCTAATGGGAAGAAACATAAAAGAATATGACTCATTTATTCTACAAATTTAGATAGAGTATTCATATTCTATTTTTGTTGTAAATTATTTAATGTTATTAGTTACAGTATCACTCCTTTTAGCTGAAAGGAGCTTTTCAAAACTTAAACTAATAAAATCTTATTTAAGATCAACAATGTCTCAATAAAGATTAAACAGATTAACTTTATTATAAAAAAATAATTATAATAATTTAATATATAATTTTGTATAAAAAAAGCTAAAAAATAAATTTTAAATAAAAATATCATAATTTTAATTATTTTATTAATTTAAAAAAAGTCTATTTTTTTAATACGCTTTTACCCTCCAAATATCTTTAGACTTTCAAATCTAAAAGTATTTTCTGAAACTCAGTTTCCAATTCATACATCCCACATTTATTTTCTGGATCCCATCAAATAAGTGAATAAATATTGGTATCAAAAGGAGATTAGGATTGTTGTGGGAGGCGCTGTTGTCATTGTAGGAGGTTCATCGGCGTCGGTGCGGTAGAGGGCATTTTAATATTGTAGATTCGGTTGGTTGGAAATAAAGAGGTAAGTGTTGATTATATGATTTTAATATGTGTAGGAAAAATATTGGTGGTAATTGTTTTCATTAGAATGTGTATAATAATTTGTGGGTGATTAATTGGCTTTTAATGTTGTGGTGATGGGTGTTTGCCCAGAGGGATGGGTGTTTTTCGGGTTTTTTTTGTTTTTTTTTTTTAATCTTAAATCGTTTTTCGAGAAATTTTCAGAAAACGATTTTCGGAAATAATTTTTTTCCAAATTCTTTATTTATTTTAGAAAAAAATTAATATATTTTTAGAAAATGTTTTCTAAAATATAAATGACTTTTGAAAAATATTTTCTAGAATGTAAATTTGACTTTTTGAAATTTTTGTTCAGAAGTTAATATTACATTTTAGAAAATATTTTGAAGTCATTTTTAAATTTTCAAAGATATTTTTTTAAAACTGCTTTTTACACCCTCACATTTAGGAAAACATGAAAATAATTTTTATAATTTTAATATTTATTTTGAAATATCTGGAAACCATTTTTCATCTCTTAAGGTCATTATGTTATTTTAAAAATATGATGAGATGCAGAAAAAGAATATAATGGGGTGGAAACAAACAAGAGGGTGCAGAAAGCAATTGCCTTTCCAAAGTTCTCAGAACCCATTCCAGCAAAACCCACCCTAAAAGAAACAACAAAACTTACCTGAAACCACTTTCCCTTTCCTCTCTCAAAGCAATGAACTGTCAATCACAGCAGAATTCTCCAATGAACTGCACCCATGGTATTTTCAAAAATTGATGAGGGCAGGTAAAAAATGATGGGGTGCTGGAAGTTTTTGTTGGCCCATCATACAGTTTGTGTCCAAAAATAGTTTTTTTTTTTTTATCTGTTTGAGTTTAATGAATTCCTTCTATTGGCAACAATGAACCTATAAACCACCTATTATTAGCTTAAAAATTGAAAATTAAGTTAATGATATTTTTTAATTATATTAAATAAATGCACCGAAAGTGAAAATAAAGAAATAAAAAACTTAACTTTACTTAAGTTTTGGAATTACAACTTGACCCTAAAATAAAATTGTCTGCGTCAAAAATGTCACAAAATAATTTTTCAATTAAAAACTATCATCTTCAAGTAAAAAATCATATGTAATAGTGCAAGATATAAATATGCTTTTTCTTATAGTTTATTTATTTAGTTTATAAACTCGTTTGAGTGAAATAAAAAATGTTTCAGAAATGAATTTCTATCTTTAGCTTATGACATTCTTTTAGATACTATTTTGAAGTAACATCTGAACTTAAGAATGGTTTTGACAAGATAAATAAGCTGATTTTAACTTGAATAATGTTTTACATTAAAAAATTTGCTTTTTTTTTGTGCAACAAGTATGAATATTTTCTTTGTCGGTTGAAATTAAATAAGAAAAAAGAAAAGAAAAAAAGAGGAATTTTGTGAATATCACGTCTTATTTTTAACTATTTTTTTAATATTTTTAATCGGTTTCTTTTTATGAAAATAATCTTTTGTTGAGTGAGTTAATTTGACTATTTTGTGTACAATATATGGCCGACCGATTACTGAACGATCAAGCCGACCAGTCAAAAGCATCCATATCAAATACTTAATGGGACCTACATCAGGACACGTGACACCTAGTGAGCAGGTAAAGCCCAAATAGGCTATAAGCCCACTTATATGAGGCCCATACAAATACTACAAAAGACAAGGAGTCCTTATAGAACAAGTATAGTAAATTGATTCCCTCTTATATTCTTTTCACTCTGATTATTACTAACTTTATTACTTGTGGATACTGACTGGTCCCGACAAAAACATGTAGCATTTTTAAAAGAGAAATATTACTTTTATGTAGCATTTCAACTTATAATGTAGTAAAGTAATTTGTGTTTTTATTTTTTCTACTTACTCTTCTTATATTAAAAAAACTCTTAACATTATATATGAGAACTCTTACTATTATATATAAAAACTCTTAATTTTAATTTTCACTCTCACTCTCACTCTTTAATTAAATATCATTTATGTATAATATAAAATCATCAAAATTATGATATAAATCCATATATATTTTCTTATTTCATTAATAAAAAATTAAAAAAGTTAAATTAAAGTTAAAAAAATAATGATGAAAGCCGACAATTATTTGAAAAATAAATGTAGTTGCCTAATTTTAAGTTAAATACTCATTTTATATTATTTTACACTCATTAGCAAACTCGACATTATCTAGCTTTACTAAACATTTTATTTATCATTACAAAAAAAAAACACTTCTTTAATTAACTAAATTAATAACTTTCAGTTTTTACCTCCTTTAGTCATAAATTTTATCCGACACATTCTTAAACTTTATCACAATTGCTTACCTTTAATTAATAAAAATAATTAAAAAGCTCAAATTACAAAATAACTTTAAAATGTACTTTTTCTCATCGATCAAATACAAAAATGACACAAACAGTGTTCCATCATTTTACATTTATCAAAGTTTTTAATAACAAATTTCTAAAATTTTGTTACAAACTAGTTTAATTGATTCTACATGAAAACAACTTTTTGGTTAACTAGGAACTTATTTTTAACATCAAGCATGTGTCATGTTAGAAAAATACGTGGACATCTTCACCTAGAAATGAATAAACACATGACATGGAACCATGATGAGAATTTAAACCCTCAAACTAAAGTTGTTTCAAGATCCATACACAGAAAGACAAATGAATAATGTTTTGAAACATGAATAAAGAAGTGAATGAAAAACTCAGTTCCTGAATCGAGGAATAAAATACTGTGTTGAAGCAAAAAACAAAGCTGAAAGCCCTAACCATATGAAGTTGAAGGATGTGTTTGTTGATTATGATTGTTGCATGATATATATTATAATATTTTGAAGTGTGTCTTGAGCTATTGACCTTTTATGGAGTTGAGAGAAAGGGGACCCTCTTTTTGGTTGTTCCAAAAGAAAAGCTGGCAAAGTCCAAGGTAGACCCATATACAAGCTGACAAGCAATGGTCACACCACAAAATTATGAAACTTGTGTTGTATTTTCTGTGACTTTGTCGCATTTAACAGTCTGTGCATGCACCCATAAAACAATTATCATTCTTATTTAACAACTTTACTACTATTGATGAATAAAGGTAGATGCAACTTCTGACCTCAAAATATTATAATTTTTATTTACCCTTTTCTGTTCTCATCAATTTCTATCTTTTTAATTGTTATTTTTTTGTTTATTTATACAACTATAGAAAGGTAACCTGTGATTTTGCTAAACTGTCTCATAGTACGATGTGTTAGCTTACATTGAAGCAATGTGTATATGGAGACTTTAGACGATTTAATTGCTAACGTCTCTTTAAACGGTGTATATTAGTAGATTATCTTTTGATATGATAATAAATATTTTATATGGTTTAAATATAAATATTCTATTTAAATATTTTAATGTGTGTTTTGTACCAGCTAAATAATTTATAAACTATTCAATACTATATATTATCAAATCTGATAATAGACTATCTAATATAGTAATTCTGATCTGAATTAAAATATTAATAAAGCTATAACAATAAAATGATTTCTAAATATAAAATAAATATTTAAACACATTTTAAATAATTATCTTCAACATTTTTCTATTTAAGTTTAGAAAAATTTTCACAAATGGTCAAAGAATTATATTTATATATATATATATATCAGGAAATAAAATATTCAAGTGGTTTTGATTAATTGTGATTAACTATCATATATTTGAATTTTGAATAGTTTCCATAACAAATTAAAGGCAAAAATACAAATGAATATTTATATAACATCTTTCTATTTGAAACTTTGAGAGTCAAAGCCTCCGTGAAGAAATACATAAAAGATCGGGAACAAATCAAGCAAAGATCATATCGTAGTCAAAAAAAGTGTTGCAATGATCATCTATACAAAATTATCTAAAATTAAAGATGAAGAAAATATAATGACAATATGAAATTCTTTCAATCTTCTTTATAATCACATAGTGATAATTGTTTTTTTTTTTTTTTAGAAAAAC
>Ga0209489_110255_pt1 | contig 10744 bp, 7 predicted proteins | sample SiratrowhiteBW_FD_187527 | JGI IMG/M metagenome (GOLD analysis project Ga0209489, IMG submission 187527) | Root nodule microbial communities of legume samples collected from California, USA - Siratro white BW (SPAdes) (version 2) | ecosystem: Host-associated > Plants > Roots > Nodule | place: USA...
TGGTGGCTTTTGAAGCGTGGGTTGGTTGCTTGGTGCAATTTGTGATAGTATGTGTTGTATAGGAAACATAATGCAAAGATGGTGCAACGGAGAAACATAAACACAGAAATGTAATGGAACATGCGTTCATGGAGATGGAGATGTATGTTGATCAAATAGGAATAATTGGGGTTGCTTTTTATTTTATGCAGTAAAACTTAAAACAAGTAAAAAGAAAAATATACCTGATGCTTTCCCTTAGTTTCTTCCTCTCTCTGTTAGGAATAATTCTTCTTTCCTCCTCTCGTGTCTTTCTTGCTCTTTCCCAATGTTTTTTTTCTTTTTCTTTTCTCCTCTTCCCCACGTGTGTTCTTCTTGTGACCAAAAAAATGACCCCCCCGTGTGCTTTTTTCTCCCCTTTTTTATTTGCATTATTTTTATTTTTATTTTTATTTATTTTTATTTTTTGAAATCAAGGTGGTTCAGAGAAGTTACCACTCTTTGACCATTCTAAATTTTTATTGAGTAGAGAACGTGAGTTGTTTTGAACAGTTTCACAATTCTCTTTATTATTATTATTATTTTTTTTAAGAAAATATTACGTAGAGTTAGGAGAGTGGGAAGTTAGAGAGTTGACTATTTCTTTATTGTTTTATTTATTATTATTTTATTTATTTATTTTTTAAAACTTGCAAATCAAGTTTGGAAGCAGTTATCTTTATTGTTATATTTGTTTTTATTATTATTTATTTTATTATTTTTTTAAATTTTCAGATTCTGTTGTTTTAATTTAGATATTTTTGTTATTTTCTTATTATTTTCATTTTTTTATTATTAATTAATTATTTTATTTTATTTTATTTTTAAAAATCACCACCTTTTCTTTTTTAGTCTTTTTTTTTGTTTTGTAATGGAAAAATTTAAATTTTATTTATTATTATTGTTATTATTATTTATTTATTTTTATTTTTTTAACCAAATTTTTAACAAACTGATTTCTTACTATATATATTTTTTTATGAATTTTATTTTAAAACTTTATTCATTGAATATAATAGGACCAAAGTCTCTCTTTTTTTATTATTTAAATGATAATAATATAACAAAACTAAATATCAACCCTTTTATTTTAATTTTTGTATTTATTTTATAATCTGAATTAATTTACTTGCCCGGACGAGATTGGGTGTTGACAATTTGCAAAACATACACCAAACCCTATTTCTACAAAAAATTGAAAAAAAAAACATAAATGAACACAACTTGAACATAATTTCTTTTAAAAAAATTCTACAACCAAATCATGTTTTGGAGCATGACAGACATGCTAACGGCAAGATTTACCTACTTTCAATGTTTTAAAAATTTATTTATTTATATAAATAAAATGTTGAATTGTACAGTTTTGGTAAAGTTTTACAAATGCATCATCATCATCTATTGAATTGATAAAGACAATCTTACCAAATAAAATTAAATTCAAAGATGTGAGTTCCATTGAGTTCGAATGTCCTCGTATACATGAAATCTCCACTAATTTAAAAACACCCAAAAATGAAACTTCATTAGTGAAACTATTGCATGAGTTGTTAATTAGTTCTAAACAAAAATAAAATTCATGACAAAACATGCTTATATACAAAAGTTTCAAACAAAAATTAAAGAAAATATTAGAAATCATGCTTAAATTCATGATCACATTAAAAGAAAAGAACACACTGTGCACGACTTAAAAGAATTAAAAACATAGTCCTTAAATCCATAGTTTCAGTAATAAAAAGGTTTCCAAAATTAGATTCGTACCTTCAATTACAATTTCGAAGTTAAAAATGTAATGCATTTCAAAATTGTGTTAGGAAATAAATAATACATTCAAACATCCATAAAATTATCCATTTACGAATATTCGACGCAAATTACTCTACTGTTCTAAAATTCCTAGCAATCTAAGCATACAATTGAAATAAGAATAAAATAAAAGAGTCACTGAAGCAGGTGAAAAACTATTGCATGTAACGAATAATTTCCTATGGCAAAATATAAGTCTAAAATAGTTTTCCAGTTGCTTATAGATAGATACCTTTGTCCTCAATTGGACCTTTATTTTACACCTCGTTAAGCCTTCAAGGCTTGTTACTATGAGCAGATTTAAGTGATGGAATGCTCTGTTCATATCTGAAAAAACTGTTTGGATCTACCCTGGTCTTTATCTTTACCAGCCTATCAAAGTTTCCTTTGAAATACTTCTTACCCCAAACACTAGCCTCTGCATAAGTAGCATTTCCAGCTCCATTCACACCTATATCAACATCTCTATAGTTCAAATATGAACTTCTAGGTGAACTTGACACATAAGGGGTCATGTAATCATAGAGGTTCCGAATCGAATCTAAATATCCCTTAGCAACATCTTCACCTTTCTCTTTCCAATTCACGGAGTACTGAATTTTGTATAAGTTACCAGCCCTGTGTGGAAATGGTGTTTCCTGCTCAGAAATCTCACTCATTTTCCCACCATAAGGGTTGAATGTGAGAACAGGCTTTTCTAGTTCCATCATCTTCTTCCATATACCTTCAAGGTCAGCTTTGGAAATGGGTTTCTGCACGTAATCTGATTTCTTCTTCAGGAATTTCTCTCGTGTATCATGTCTTTGAAGCAAAACATTAGCCGAAGTCCCCACTGGAAAATTGTCCCAAAACAACACGGAATCGATCCAACTCATTTGAGTGCACTGTTCACCAACCAAACCCAATTGAGGGAAGCTCTCATTCATCACATGAACCAGCTCTTGTGCATTTCCCAGAAACAAAGCGTTGAACTTGGCCTTTATCGTCTTCTTACCCGTTTTTACCACAGGACTAAGAACCACTCTAATAAACAAACCATCATGTACCTTACTAGCCACATACTGCCACTGATGAACAATATCACCAGCACCTTGTTCCAATGTTTTCTCAATTCTGAAAACTGTTACAACCTGAGGCACAGGAACCAACTTGATTTTCCATGAAACAATGACCCCAAAGCTTGCTCCCCCACCTCCTCTAATGGCCCAGAAAAGATCCTCCCCCATTCCTTTTCTGTCCAAGACTCTCCCTTCAGCATCCACAATTAGGGCATCCAAAATATGATCCACAGAGACACCAAACCTTCTCATCATGTTCCCGTACCCTCCTCCACTGAAGTGCCCTCCAACGCCAACAGTGTGACACACCCCAGCTGGGAAACCGAGGGTCTTGTTCTTCTCAGCAATCCCGTAGTAAAGTTCACCGATCGTTGACCCCGAGTCAACCCACACACTCTGGTCCTCCACGTTGACCTTCACTGATCTCAACGTGAACATGTCCAGAATGGCAAATGGGGCTTTTGCCACGTACGAAAGGCCATCATAGTCATGCCCGCCACTTCTTATTCTCATCTCAAGCCCGAACTTTTTGCAGCAGATGATGGAGGCTTGGATGTGGGAAACGTGATTTGGTGCCACAATGAAGGATGGTTTTGGAGTTGTGGGGGAACTGAATCTGAGGTTTCTGATGTAGGCCTCCAAGACGGGAGGGTATGAGGAGTTGTTGGGGAAATAGGTTACGGCAGAGATGGGATGGGAGGGGTCAGAATGAGAAGAGAGACATTGGGGAATGGTGTCTGAAACTGCCATTACAGCCTGGAGCAGAAAGATTGAGATAAAGGTTATGGTTGTAGACATGGCTGTTGTGCATGGATTTGGAGACTCCATAGTTCAATGCTTCAGTTGCACATTTGAAAGAAGGAAGCCACAGAATATAAAGATGATGAGTCAAACACTATCTCTTCTTCCAACCTATGGGTTTAATAAAGGGAAGATAAAAGAAAGAGAAGAAATAAAAGAAAGAGAAAATATTAAATGTAATTAATGAGGACTTAAATAAAGAGAGATAAGAAATTAAATAATACCAATTAATTCATACGTTTTTTTCATATGAATTTATAACTTAACGTACAATAGTTATGGAAGAGGGTAAATAAAAGGAATAGAAAAATTTCACCATGTTAATTTATCTTTGTTTAATTTTTTTACACATATTAAAAAATTAATGATAATTTTGTTAGGCTTAATTAAATTTTAAATTCTTCATGAATTTAGGTATTTTTAATTAATTTTTATTAAATATTCAAAATTTCTTATTTTTCTATTGAGTTTCTCTCATTTAATTTTTTCATGACTTGATGATTATCTTATCATATCATCTTGTTTATTTTATATTTTAAGAAATATAAGATTTTATGATTAAGTTATAATGATGTAAAATTACATATGACTTTTATTGTTTTAATGAAAATGTGTTGGATAAGAAAGGACTGAACTCAAACTATCATGGATATCAAGGAGTATAATGCTCTCTTATACTATATACATTTTCAATAAAAATAATAAGGATATTATTTTAGATTAACCATAATATCATTTTATATCAACCATAAAGTCTCACTTTTCTTAACATATGAAGATAAGTAAGCAAAACCATGGAAAAAAAGATAATAAATAACATTACCAGCCAATGGAAAAAAAAATAAAATGCAAGAATTCAATTGAAAAAATAAAAAAAAATTAAGTACTCAATAAAATAAAATAAAAATAAAAAACTCAATTAAAAATATCCAAATTTATGAGAACTTAAAACATAATTAAGCCTTTTTTGTTAAAACATTCTTACATTATTATATATAAATATTTAATTAATTTGTAAATTACAATATACTAATGAATATTAAGTAAGTATTATTCTTTATTACTTATTTTATTGCAGCTAATAATAAAAGATATAAATTAATATGAATATTTATTTAAGATAAATGTTTAAAATAGAAGTGTAATTATTACTTTGGAAAATAGTTGCTTTAAAAAATTATCAAAAACTTAAACAATGAAATGGATGGGTAGTAATAAATATTTTAAGAGATTTATATAAAAAAGAAAAAAATATAAGAAAAAGAGATATAATAAAATGTGATAAATAAATGATGATAAATGGAAAAAAATGTAAGAATATAAGAAAGTGAGTGTTTAAAGATGTATGAATTAAATGGAAAAATATGTGTAAAGAAAAAAACATCATTGTTGTTTAGCAAGAAAAGACCTAAAGTATTTATTATAGCTCTCCTACCTAAGTGAAATGGAGACCAAGAACATATAGGCAAGATAGGGAGGATTTGTAGAATGATATCCTAAAGTCTAAATACCACACACGGAGAAACTTAAAGGAGGGAAGAAATATGAAGTATGATTCATGGTGGTGGATATACAGATAATGAGGTAGTTGGTTTAATGAAAACGTATTATGGAAAGTAGGAGGATAAAGAATACGAATACGCTTGTAGGAAGATAAATGACTTGTCCTTGTTAGATAAATACTTGAGATTATACGTCAATTCCAATTATAAGAAAGTAATAAATTGAAGAGATCGCTAGTTCAAATGATAATCGATAAAATGACACTTACAATAGAAGAAAGATTGGTTCGAATGGGAAAAAACTCAAATATCACTACTAATGCAAGAATTGTCATGATGTACTTTAAGTAAGGATGAATGAGTATAGAAAGACCATGAAGTGCAAGCATACAACTTATAAGAAATTACAATATAAGAAGCGTCAAACTTGTATGAGATGTTCTGGCAAAGTAAGGTTTTACTATTGACCTAACATTTTGCATGGAGTATGGTATGGCAGGCAACATGTCTGTTATGTGTGAAATAATAGAGAAATTAGGTAATCATTTATTCTTTAGTTACAGGATAGTGGATGTTACATGTAAAATATGTGCAACAATAAATAGTCATGGGTAAGTGCAACCTCTCATCAAAGTAAAATTTTATTTACCTACAACAAAAATCTATAAGTAATGACAAAAATTCATAAGTAATAAGAAACTACCTATAAATTACCAATTATCCAAATTCTTTAAGTAAAGACTTTGAATAAATCTACCTATAGATTTGATTCGTAATCATTTTACCTATGGAGATGATGATGATGATGATGACGATGATGACGATGATGATGACGATGATGACGACGACGATGATGACGACGATGATGATGATGATGATAACATTAATAATATTAATGATACCTACGGATCCGTAGGTAATCAAAATCTTTGATTTTACCTACAAATGTACATCTATAGCTAATCAATGACGAATCAAATATTATATAGTCTCTTATTCCAACCTATGGGTTTAATAAAGGAAAGGAAGATTTCTACTTTAATGTTGATCAATAACGTCCACTAATTATATCTACTTGACACTCCTTTTATTCTATAAAATATTATATAATAATAAAATGATAATTTATTTATTTCACTATATGATTATATTCTAATGTATGTTGTGTCAAAGTATTAATATCCTTTTTAATGGAAACAAAATAAAAGAAAGAGAAAAATGTTAATTATAATTAATGAGGTCTTAAATAAAGAGAGATAAGAAATGAAATAAGACCAATTAATTCATACATTTTATTTATACCAATTTATAACTTAACGTACTTATAGAAGAGGGTAAATAAAAGGAATAAAAAAGTTCCACCATGTTAATTTATCTTTGTTTATTTTTTTTTCAGAAATTTATGATAATTTTGTTAGGCTTAATTAAATTTCAAGTTGTTCATCAATTTAGGTATTTTTAATTAAATTTTTATTATTTTTTTATATATTAAATACTCATAATTTTCATATTCTTTTTATTGAGTTTCTATCATCTATCATTTAATTTTTTGATGATTTGATTATTATCTTATTATAACATCTTGCTTATTTTACATTTTAAGAAATGTAAAATTTAATTATTAATATAAATTATATTACAATGATATAAAATGACAGGAGATTTTTATTTTTATTTTCGTTAAAAATGTGTTGGATAAGAAAGGACTCTCGCGATCACCAATAGTAACAATTCCTTGGTGATTTCAGGTGATTACATGAAAATATTCACTACAATACTATTTTATTTTAACTATAAAATCTTCCATTTCTTAATATGTGGAGATAAGTAAGTAATACGACGGGACAAGATAATATCTACATTACCCAGTTAATGGAAAAAATAAACTGCAAAAATATAAAAATTTTGAATACTCAATAAAATAAAAAAAATTAATAAAAAAACTCAATTAAAGAACTTAAAATTTAATTAAGCCTTTTTTTTATTAAAATGTTCTTACACTATTATCTATAAATAATTAAGATACATATTTAATTAATTTGTAAATTACAATATACTAATGAATATTAAGTAAGTATTATTTTTTCTTGCTTATTTACTACAGGTAATAATAAAATATATAAATTAATATGAATATTTGTTTAAGATAAATGTTAAAATAGAAGTGTAATTATTACTTTAGAAAAAAAAAGTTACTTTAAAAAATTATCAAAAACTTAAACAATGAAATGGAGGGGTAATAATAGATATTTTAAGAGATTTCATATATAAAAATATAAGAAAAAGAGATAAAATAAAATGTGATAAATAAGGTAATAAATGAAGATAAATGAAAAAATTAAAAATATAAGAGAGTTAGGATTGAAAGATAGTAATTAAATGAAAGAATGTGTGCAAAGAAAAGTAATCATGGTGATTTAGAAGTGAAATATCTAAAGTATTTAATATAGTTCCGTTGCCTGTGTGAAATGAAGACTAGAAATTAATACATAGGCAGAATTGTAGGAAGAATATCCTATGGTCCAAATACAAAACATGGAGAAACGTAAAGGAGAGATAGAATACAAGATATGATTCATGGTGATGGAGAAACTTTAAGGAAGTTTGTGAGGATGGAGACTGAGGTAGTTGGTTTGATGAAAATGTATCATGGAAAGTAGGATAAAGAATAAGAATAAGCTTTTAGGAAGATAGATGATTAGTGGAAGAATTCTTGTTTGAAAGATACTTAAAATGGTAAAATGGTAATTGATAAGAGTGACACTTACAATGGAAGAAAAATTTGTTCAAATGGGAAAGAATTCAAACATAGCTACTAATGCAAGAATTGTTATGACATACTGTGAATAGAGAAAGTGAGATGAATGGGTATGGAAAGATGATGAAATACAAGCATACAAAACTAAATTAGCTTATAAGAAATTACAAAACTATTTTATAAGGAAGAGTCAGACTTGTATGAGATATTTTGACAAAATAAGGCTTTACTATCGACCCAACATTTCGCATGAAGTGTGTTACTAAATATGATAGCGACTAGAGATAATTTGAGTCAAAGAAAGATCATAATAGTAGACAACTTGTATGAAACAATACAAGAATTAGTTAATGATTCTTTAGTTATGAAATAGTGGGTTACATGTGCAACAATAAGTGGTCATAGGTAAGTGTCACCTCTCATATCAAAGTAAAATTGTATTTACTTACAACAAAAATTTGCAAGCAATGAAAAAATTAATAAGTAATTAGAAATTATCTATAAATTACTGACGATCCAAATTTAATAAGTTATCATGACTTAGGTAAATTTACCTATAGATTTAATTCCAAGGTAATTTACCTATAGATAATAATAATAATAATAATATTAATGATAATATGAATAATATTAATAACAATATTAATAATAATAATACAAATATTAATATTATTAGTCATATTAATATTAATTAGGGATACAGATTCAAAGGTAATCAAAACTTAAATTTTACTTAAGGAGGTTAGATAAGTAAAATTTATTCTTATGTAGGTAAAGGTTAAATTTTACTTATGGATAAAGGTTGTAAAATATATATATATATATATATATATATATATATATATATATATATATATATATATATATATATATATATATATATATATATGAAATCAAATTCCAGCTGGCCAAACAAAGACACATCAAGGAAAACACATCCATAAACAAAGACACACTTGAATATAAACATCATAAATGTTGATGAAGATCTTTTATTCTACTGATTTTTGTTATCTTTATGAATATTCCTACCATCTGAACTAGGTTAGAAACTCACTAAGAACTAAATATATATGCAAGAAGTACTTATTTGTTAAATATTAAAAAGTAATTTAATAACCATATATATTGTATATATGTTCAAAGTGAATATAGTCTTCTAGAGACTATCTAGTATTTAAACATTTAATTGGTATATTTTGATATTAGAGAAGGGTATAGATAACACTTGTTTGAAACATATGCCCCCAAAGGAACAAAATTATTTTTTTGCAAAGCGAGTCCAGATGCAAAGGATATTTTTACCAGTTGAAAGTCTGGATTTGGGTAACAAATAAATATAGACAAATTTCATATACTTATATTGGTATTTATGCCTAAAAATATGTATAAAATTCATACATAAATAGAACCGGTTGTGGTGAAGGTTAGTATAGAAAGGCAATACACAATGGTGTGGGGAAAGAACAAGGCATGGTGTTACATACTTAGTAGTGTTTGGATACGAAAGCAGGGTGGAGAGAACAGAGAAGGTAAGACGGAGAGTTCGAGAGTGGAAGGTAGAAAACAAAACACATTGTTTGCAGCTAATAATGTAGCAACCGATGCTAGAAAGCATGTTCCATATAGGAATTAGTAGATGCTATGCCTGGGAATACAACTGTAAGGTTAATCCTAGGTCCAACAATCAGATCCTGAACATACTAAAAATCTCCATTTGTTTGATTCCTTAATCCACCACTACTAACTAGCCAGAATTACTTCTTTCTGAAAAGCTGGGTACATTATATAAAATTAAGATGAGTAGGAAGAAAGAGAGAGAGACTCTAAAGACCATGGACCAACCCTCTACCTCAGATAATCCCATAACCCTTTCCTCCAAAATAACAATACCAGACTCTTGTAAAAAGACCATTTCTTCAAAAATAGGAAATCTCATAGTATTCCAACATATCCCTGAAGAATCCCAAATCGAACACTCATTACCACCTCTTCTCAGTCCATATAACGTATTCCGAAGAAACAAGTCTGACTTTCCATTCATCTCTTCCATCAAAAAGTTAATCTCAACTCCTAGAAAAGGATGCCGAGAATATATCCAAAGTTCTCGAATGGATCAAGTAGCACTTCATGCTACCAGTGCAGAACAATATGTAGATCTGGAGATCAGCAAAGAGTTGATAAAGCAATGGAGAGCTCTTGACTATGTAGCCCTTCACCTTGGAGCAGTCAAATTAATGTTTACCCTTCATGGAAGAAAAGGACTTCCAGTTACTGCAAGAATCACACTGCTTGATTCTACATATCAACAGTATGAACAGGCAGTAATCGAAACAGTACTGACAACATTGAATGCAGGAAGTGCAGTCTTCACCATCTTTCCAAATTTCAACGTCCAACTGAAGGATCCAACCCTTTCCAATAGATTCAAAGTACAAGTACAACTTGTAGGCGCTCTACAAGATGAAGCTGCCCTCTCAGCCACGTTACATCATCAGATCGTTTACAGGATACAAGATCACTGTTTTGATCTTCCTGGAGAAAGAGAATTTGAAGGAAATGCCTTAATGGTCTTAGCTGCAGAAGACCAAGAAATTCCAACCATCGTACAAGTTCCCAGACAAATACCCAGAGATGAGCTCAAACAGCTTATTCCAACTGAATGGATAAGTAATTATGAGAATTTCAAAAAGAAAGAAAAGCAGATAGTAGCCACAGAAGCAACTTTCAGAAGAAATTCTGTTGATGGTAGTGTCAAAACTACTTTCAAATGGAAAAATGATGGCGATACCAGCAAG
>Ga0209489_110256_pt1 | contig 10740 bp, 5 predicted proteins | sample SiratrowhiteBW_FD_187527 | JGI IMG/M metagenome (GOLD analysis project Ga0209489, IMG submission 187527) | Root nodule microbial communities of legume samples collected from California, USA - Siratro white BW (SPAdes) (version 2) | ecosystem: Host-associated > Plants > Roots > Nodule | place: USA...
TATATATATATATATATATCAGCTTATTAACAATTACATTACTTCCAATATTCTCCATTTATTCCCCACATTCATTCATATCACATAATTTTCGAATTTGGTTATATGTATGGAGGGTTATGATATGCCAAAGCAACAACACTACAATTCTGCCCATTTTTCAGTCTATGTTCGTCCTTGGGATTTAACAGTCAATTGGCGTCATAAGTGGGGATAATTGGGAATTAATAGATTTAAATTTGAATTAAAAGGAATACTCAATTGGTAGTTCACAAATTATAATTAAGTGGGAATAATTAAGAATTAATGGATTCAAAATCTGAATTGAGAGTGAGCTGAATGGTATCAGTATAAATATACATAGTGAGCAGGGGAATGACACACGAAAAAACACAAAGAGACAACAAGAATTACAGTGGACGCGTAAAGTCATTGAGGGCAGAAGGAGAAAAGGGAAAAGGTCTAAAGTTTTTGGTCAGTGCTTCAACGGGTAAGTCTAGTCCCATCGTTTTTCTTTCTTTTGCTCTTGTATGTTGTTATACGTAATGTGATTGTTTTGATTGCTCATTTGATTTCTTTATTCCTTTACGTAATGTGATTGTCTTATTTGAGAGATACTGTGGCATCCTGAGTTTCTGTCCTTATTTCTTTGATTCGTTTTAAAAAAATAATAATGAAATATAAAACACTTTCAAAAGTTGTTTATAAGGAAAACATGTTGTTTGAGGATCTTCAACTCGTATATTTTGATTGCTCATGCTTGTAAGTGGAAGCTTGCAATGAAATATGAGATGAAGTCTTTAGTATCAAATCAGACATGGGAATGTAAATTTGCCTATTGGGGATTAGTTACTTTACAAAAAATGGTTGTATCAAGTAAAGGAGAATCATGATGGTTCTAAGGGATACAAAGTTCGATTAGTTGTCAAAGGATTTTAGCAAAATGAAGGCATTGACTACATGGAAATCTTTGCTCTAGTGTGAAACTCAATACTATCAGGCCAATCTTAAATATTGTTGTTAGTGAAAGGTTATACCTTTAACGATTGGACGTAAAGACTACATTTCTTCATGGAGACTTAGATGAGGAGATTTATATGCATTAACTTGAAGGTTTTTCAAAAGAATATGGTCTGTAGATCAAAGAAAAACTTGTGTGGTTTGAAACAAGCTCCAAGACAATGGTACTGAAATTTGAAAGCTTCATACAGAAGGAAGGTTTCCAAAAGTGCAATGTTGACCACCGTTGTTTCTTCAAGAGATATAAGTCTAGTTATATTATTTTGTTACTTTATGTCGATGATATGCTAGTAATAGGTTTAGACATGGGTGAAATAAAAACCTTGAAGATGCAATTGTCAAAAGAATTTGACATGGAGGACTTAGGTCCAACAAAGAAGATCCTTATATTCAAATCACGTGAGATAAGCAAAAAGGAATTTAGCAATTATCTCTCAAGCATAATATATCAATCATGTCTTGCACATATTTAACATGGGATATGCTAAGCCAATTAGCACACCTATAACTAGTAATTTTTTCTATCCAAGGATCAATCATCTCAGACAGAATAAGAGAGAGAATTCATGTTTACAGTTCCATATGCTTCAGCTATTGGAAGTTTGATGTATGCAATGGTTTGTACGAGACTAAACATTGGCCACACAGTGGGAGTTGTTAGCAAGTTTATGTCAAATCTCGGTAAAACTCATTGGAAAACAATTAAATGGATATGAGGCAGACCAAAGAAGTGTTTGTAATTTGGTAAAGAAGAATTAAAAATACAAGGTTATGTAGATGTATAATTCAGAGGTGAAGTTGATCACCGAAGAAGTAACACTGTTGGATATCTCATATGCAAAAGATTATTGTTTTATCTACTACAAAGGCTAAGTATGTACCAATAACAAAAGTTAGTAAATAATTGATATGAGTTTAAGGTTTGTTAACAAAATTGGAATTCATACATAATAGTGTTTTGCATAATGATAGTCAGAGTGCGATACATCTAACAAAGAATTTAACATTTCATTTTAGAACGAAATACATTGATCTTTGGTATTACTTCATCAAATCTTTGCTTGAGGATATGATGCTGATATTGAGATTCTAGGAGTAAGAACTCAACATATATGTTGACAAAGGTAGTAACCTTTAACAAATTGAAGTTGTGTTAAACTTCAATTGACCAACTAGAATAATAAATAAAAGAAGATTGTTGCACTTGATCAAGGTGTGAAGACAAACTGAAATGAGTGTTTAAGTGAGAGATTGTTGAATTTGGTCACGCAAAAGAAATATTGTGAGGAGTATGGATTCAGAAAATCATTTTAACAAAAACCACTCTCTCTAGACAACAGAACCTTATAATTCTCTCTACTCTCTCTCTCTCCTAAACAAAAAAAAAAAAAACCTAAAACCCCTTTCTCAGCTTTCTTTGCTCTGTCTCAAAAACCCTAAATCCCTTCTCAGTTCTTTCTTCTCTTCATCTCTTTCTTGATTCAAATTAGAGATTCAAAAGCCCCATACAATTTCTAGTGTAGGGTAGAGCAAGTTTAGCGGGTCACAATTTTGGTCTAGGTAAGTACCAATTTTTTTCTGATCTTAAGCGATTTAAAGTTTATATAAAAAGAAAATATGTGTGCACTTCCTTGTATGTAGTCTTAGAGACATCAAGAATAATCTTGATTCGTTTTAGATCCTAAGGGTAGGTTCAGATCATTGATCAGAACTATATGTTGCAGGTTGAGTATCCTTGCAAGCGGTAGCTTGGAGTTTTTTATAGGTGATTCTCTACTCTATATAGGTAAGCAAAGCTAGTTTGAATGTTTTTAACAGATATTGTAATTACCTTTTTATTAAGTACGAATTGGTAGGGAAAACTAGTCTTAAAAGTATGCTATAGTACACTATGTTAGAATATTTAATTGTGGAATGAGATATGGTTTTGATTTGAAATGTTCTGTAATAGTGATAATGATATTTTGCATAATTTGATGAAATGACCGATTTTATGTTAATTGAACTTATGAGAACAGTAGACGTTGAATGATTAGTATATAACTATCGCCTTGATGTGAGATTTATTTTTGTGTGTTTTGATGTTATGGATTGAATGAGATGTTGAGAATGATATGGAATGGTGATCGACACATAGTATCTTCAGGAAAGGCGATACCCGTGTTGAGATTGTTAGGATGTGCATTGTTTAAGGATTTGTCGAGAAGGAGGTATCTAGACTCTACTAGTATATTGAAATCACATAGATGAAGATTACTAGGTGGTGAGAGTCGATGGAGGTTCGGACTGAGTGACTGCATTTTGAAATATAACTGGTCAGAAAAGTCTCAAGGAAACTAACCTTGTCATACAAGATTGATGATTGGGGGTTGTGTGGATTCACAGTTTGGAGTTGTATGATAGGTGCAAAGCTCTGAGTCTAACTCAATGCACGAGTCTTCCGGAAGTAGAGAGTCAAGTGTCTTTGTATGTGAGTCTAACTCAATGCACGAGTCTTCCGAAAGTAAAGTCAAGTGTCTTTGTATGTGAGTCAGTATATTTATGATATGAGTTATTGTAGATATGTGATAATAACAATGTGATGTATGAGATCAATCATGAAAGTCTGATGTATGTATTTTGGTTGAAATAGGAATTTAATTTATGAATATATATTTCTTTAAACTCTTGAGCTTACCTTTTTCTTTGGTATGTTGTTTGTTTTGTTTTCAAATCTGCGATGATCGTGTGTTACACGTGAGTAGAGGATTTGGCAAGTGGTGTGACTCTGAGCTGATAGAGAAGTTTATTTTTATTTTATTTTATTTTGAGATTGTACGAAGATATTTTATTAAATTTTATGTGAAGAAGTATACTATGAGATAAATGATGAATGTATGAATATTTAAACAAAATTTATTATATAATTTCTATGCAATAAAGTTTCTATTATATGAAAAATATGAGATATTACCGAACATACTATTTTGTTCTAAGGAAGATAAAAGCCAATAATTTTGATGAATGCTTAGATATAGGTAACAAAATATGAGAATTATATATATTGCATTATGTATAAATACAATCGTGTAAAATTTATTACTCATTCCAATAACGAGAAAGAAAAATAAAAGAAAGAGTATTTATTTAAATTGAGTTACGTGTTTTATAAATATATATTTTTATAAATTTCTTTTCGAATAAAAAGTTTATAATAATTTAGGGACATAAATATATGAATTTTACTATCAATTTTGTCTATGTTATTATTTCTTATTTATTTTGTTTCTCATGTGAGAAATGTGTGTTATTTTCTACCATATTTATGATTAAGTATAGTTTTGTATACATGTGAAAGATAACAATTTGAGACTCAACTCAATTTGAATAAAATTCAACCTGGCTCAAAGCTACAAATTAAGAAAAATTGGGACCGATTTACCTCAAATTCAGAGTGCACATACCATGTTGACCCTATCCAGCAAGGTTTGTCTTAGGAATTTAAAAAGCTATCAACAGATAGAAAATTGAAGGATGATGCAAATATAAAGTTTGAATGGATTTGTTTGACTTCTTAAAAAGTAAGATCCGACCTAGTGGTTGATGAAATGCAATTTATAATAGCCAGCTACACATGCATGAAATAAATTCTTCTACTCAATTTTTGATAATCATGATCTTCCTCACTCATTGATGTGTGATGATAATGTATATTAAAATTTGATAGAGCTGATGGTAAAATCCCTAGATTGCAAGGTAGAATTAGATAAATTACAAAATATTTTAAATAATAGCACTGTCTTTTAAAATTAAAAGTGAGTAATAAATAGGTAGAAATTGTTCTAGAAGTAAGATAAAAGCATTTTCATTTAACAAACAGTTGATTAGTTAAAAATTATATTGGTAGATATAGAGAGATAAAAAGATACTAGATAGCTAGGGAACTATTTTAAGAAAAAAAAAATTAAATAATTTTTTACTGCATTAAATAACCAAATCTGATTTTGAAATAATACCATTAAATATATTTGTAAAAACATTGCTTATCTTGAAATTATGCACTATTTATTTGCTAATAAATGAAAATAAATTTCTTTTATGTATTTAATAAGTACTTTTTATTACTTATTTGTTATTTTTTGTATATTCAAATTCATTTGACATGATATAAAAGTTGAAAACACATTATAAAAATCTCAATTTGTTTGAAAGGAAAACTGCAAATCGGGATTGTGGAAAATAATCTCCAAGATATATCTTAGAATATTGCATAATTGCACATTAAAAAATTATAACTAATGTTGGATAAAATAATACCTTTTAAGAAAAAAAAAAGCAAATAAAAATTAAGGTAAAAAATGGAGAAAAATATGTTATTAAAAATATGGCATTTAATATGTTAAAAATATGTATTTCATTATTTTAATATTTAACAATATGATGTTACACTTACGCTTTGACTTTATGTAATATTATAATGTCATACGTACTGTTGTGGTAATGTAACCAAAAAAGTCTAGCTTAATCCATTTAACAATGGGTAGATTGTAGTAGATCTTAAGATACTTAGGCTCAAATTTTATGACCAAAAAGTTATAGTAGTATTAAAATAAATAAAATAATTAAACTATTTTAATGTAGTTTGTTCTTATAAATAAAAATATTATTTTAACCTAAGTCTGAATGTTAAATTTAAAGATAGTTGTTTATAAATTAAGAAAAATTATTTATATAAGTAATGTTCTTTTATCTTAATATATATATATATATATATATATATATATATATATATATATATATATATATATATATATATATATATATATCACATTAAAATAATACTTTTTCTAACTAGCTCTTATAACAATTTCCATTACATATGTTTTAATTCAATATTTTTAAAACGCTTAACTATAGAATACAACTTTTGAAAAAAAATACTATTAAGCAATTTCTTTAGAAAAAAAAAAGCTACCAATATAGTTTCTGGGAAAAAATTTAGTGTCAAATACTTACAAATTTTACTGCAAATTTTGGTTCGCAAGTAATCTCTGAGAACAACAAAATCTGGGGGAAATTTTGTGGCAAAATGCAGGTAACTTGTCATTTACAATAACTTTCCTATCGATTGAAATTCCTAGGAAATTTTGCTAGTAAACTTGCAAATGTAAAAAAATGTAACGTTAGTTTAAAATATTCATACAATTTTATTTTTATTTTGTAATATATTGAAATTTTTATTGAATTTGTAAAATATTAGTTATTTATGTTATTGTTATCATAGTGTTGAGAGGTTTTGGATGTAGAAATTAAAGTGGTGTTAGCTTGGAAAACACAGACCCACCGTTTAAATACGGGCTATACGGTTATGAATCTCTTTATAAATATTTACATAAGAATTGTTTGAAGAGAAAAATAATAAAAAAATTTATTCATGAGGTAAAAATAATTTATATATGCATTATTTTATAAAAAAAAATGTACATTACAATTTATTATTTAAGTGTTCATTTTTTAGTTTGTTTACAATTTAATTTGAATTTATAGAAGAATTTATTTTATTTTTTCTTATTTTCTTTTAAAAGTTATTACTGAAAAATTGTGGAAATAACTAACACCAATCTTAGTTAGACGTAGTGTTCTCACATGTCTAATATGATTACAATATTTGCTTTTTGAGTGGCCATGTTTCCAAACAAGGCCATTACGTGAGCTTTATATCAAATTAATTTCATTGCGGAATTTAGTTATATGAATATAGGTGGAAAAAGGTGGAATAAATACACTTACACTTTATTTGGAATAAAAGAAAACCAGAAAAATGAATAAAAAGATAAAGAAGCACTTTTATTGACAAGTTTTCCGTCGTTTAGTTTAACAAAGGTGTAGAACATAAAACAAGCAAGGGAAAAAATAGTAAAACTTAATTTTTTTCTTAACTTAAATACAAGAAATGTTTTATTATATATTTGTTATAATTTATACACAATTTTTTTAGATTTTATATTTGTAAAACAAATTTACATATATAAATAGATAGATGTAATAATGAGACTTGAGTTAAATCTTTTAAATATTAATATTATTTTTAATTTAAAATTATGTGTTTATGGTTTTTTTTCTTATATATTATTATTATTATTTTATTTATATTCAATGAAAGAATTCTTACTTTGTATTAGTAACGAAACTTACTTTTTAATAATTTAAATTTTTTTCTTTTGTTTTTAAAGAATCAAATAATTAAAAGAAATTATTTTGTTTTTCTTTTATTTTTTTCTAAACCAAACACAGCATTAATGATCTCTAACTTAACGTTGTAAAATAGAAAGCTAGCATATAGATAAGAACCATTTGAAGCACCTAAACCATATTATCTCTGTGTATCTCTATCAATAACTTTTCCCAAAAAAAGTCATTAATGAGGATGGAGGTACTTCAGGATTTGAGGCACTTCCAAATGCTATCTTTATGTTTTAGCAGTAACTCCCGTGCATGTTTCAAGGCCACCACTGTCTCATCTATTGCAGAAGAATCCTGCATTCAAGAACTGTTATAGGTAAGCCACATGAACATTTCGTATGTTTCTCTAATTCCTATATAAATGACTACTTTATATTAATTATCTCTTTTTTAATGTCCGTAAATTTAAGTTCTTATATAAAGTTTACTTTCAATGTAACATACTTAATTTTATAAGTTTTATGATTGATCTCATATAAATATTAAAATACTTTTTCATCCATTTTTCTTGTTCAATTTTTTTACAACATTGCTTAAATCAGCTTTTATAGTGTTAAATTTTGTCAAGTAAAATCTTTTACTTTTTAAACAATCTTTGTATACAATTAAAGATAACATCACAAATGTACACTTGTCTATAATATCAACCATCCTAATCTAAATCTTTTTTTTTTTTCTCTTTGGGTTAGGATCCTACCCCTTAAACCAAACTACACACGTTCCACCTCCCACTAGTTTATCCTCCACAACTTTCTCATCACTCCAAAAAGTCTACATTCACTACATTAACTACTACTACCACCATCTCCTTTTACTTGCCCGACATATACCAATATAAAAAAAGCCTTCATATTTAATATAAAACTTATATTTATATTTGAATTTTAACACTATTTTATTTTCTTTTCTTTTTTCAAATTTTACATGTTCTATGTCTTTCGAAATCTACCATCCGAACACCCTCTCTTAGTCAATTGATGGAAAGAACTTTCTAGACTGTAAGGAACCCAATTGAAATCGAGTACCAGAAACCACCCAATTAAAATCCATACCGAACATATGGCTCATAGTGATCAACATATATAGGTTTAGCAACGACTCATATATGCTTCCTAAGCCCTCTACAATCGTCTTCCACCAACAATCCTAGATTACATTAAATTTTATATATTTAATAATTTGATAATTAAACTGATCTCTCACTATTATTTTTCCTTTTTGGACTTACTTTCTCTTATATATTGAAATGTATTTTATAAACTTAAGATGGATAACTCTTGTAATTCTATAATAACATACATTAAACATTAAACATATGTAACAATACATTATTCAACAAACTAAATGCCACTTACCACACCCTTTATATACTTATTACGACTCCTTACTTCCTTCATTTGCCCACAATGCCCTTTACAAACCAACCATTAACCTTGTCCCAACCCCCACAAACAATGCCATCTCCTTCCGTTGAGCCTCTAAACCAGTTACATCTCACAAATAATGCACCCCTTAAATTTGAATCTGCACCCCTACAATGTTAGAAATAATAGAAATATCTTTGACAGTTTTATTTGGAATGTAGAGGTCCATGTAAGAGAGGTTGTTGGTGGTGGTTGAAGGATTGTTCGAATGAGGTGTGGTCACGTGGAGGTGCTGTTTAGAACAAGGGGAGGTGGTTTGAGGTATGAATGGCTGCAATTTTTCCAAGATAAGCTATAACGAGGAAGATACATTTTCTGGAAATCGAAATCTAAAAGAGACTTCTGAAATATGAAATATAAAATCCAAAGGTGTTTTTGGGAGGGTGAAGGGCTTATGTAACAAAATTTTTGGAATTGTAGTGTTCGTTGTGGAAAATGTAATCCGGAAGTGGATTTTTTTTTCGGAAAAAGTGACTCATTACATTTTGGAAACCATATTCCAAAATTGGATATTTGTTTTTTGGAATTCTAGAATAAAATTTAAATTTTGGATTTTATAATATAAATTTTAACTTTTGGAATATGGCTTATGGAATGTGAATTTTGGTTTCTAGAATATTATTTTCATAATGTAAATCTTGACTTATGGAGTATGATTTCTGGAATGTAAATTTTGACTTTCATAATATGTTTTCTAGTATGTAAAATTTGACTTCAAATTTTTGATCTCCGAATTCATTTTTTCAATCCACAATTTACTTTTTGGAATGTATTATGATGCTATTTTAGGGTCTAACTTGACCTAATTTTTTGTAAAAATATCATGAATCTAAGGTTTTACATGGGCATATCATATGAGGTTGATACGTAGAGGATGTTATGATGTTGGTATGGATAAGTCAATATCTTGTAATGCATTAAATAATGAATATAAGATCTATAAATTTAATTATGTCTTTAGAATATATGAGGTAAAGGTCATTGGAGATGATTAACAATATCAATCTTTAAAAATCTCACTTTTATTGATTAGATGTCAATGTTACCAGACAATTATTGTACTTAATGTACTTTATTTTATTTTCTATGAGAATATCTTTTGAATTAATTTAATTTATTTATATTTTTCTGCAAACAGATACAAATAAATGGATGAGCATATCAAATATAGGTTTATCTTTTAAACAGTAAATCACAATTTTATTTTTAAGGATCCAACCCCCCATTGATTTATTTTAATTACTGAATTATTTTAATTGAGCAAGTTTATGAAAACCATTTCATGCAGGTACATATCGATTAAAAGGTATGTTAACATATTAATCATTCTTTAAGTTATATTTTGTATGATTTGTTGTAGGTGAATTTGCAAGAAGGATGTCAATTCCACCAATAAACATGTGGTGATGTAGACATTGTTATCTGATCTCCTAAACTTCTCATCATATTCCACTACTCAAATATAAGTTTTTATAGATAATGAGAATTAGATAAAATTTATATACATTTTGTATTTAACATTTTGTACCTTAAGCAATAAAAAAAATTTAACTTTAGTGTACATTATACAATTGTTTTTTTATTTTCAATATTATAAGTTTTGGTTTAAACATAAAATCATTATTATTTTAAAATTAAATACCACATAAAGTTATAATTAAAGTAATTTATATAATGTAATTTATATGGTTGTAATAAACAAACCTGTGATAAAGCTTCATAATTTTAGTAGAGTTTTATTAATTTTTGTAATAAAAAATTATAAAACTTAGATATTATTTTATTAATAAAATACATAATAAGTATAGTTTGTGGATCATAATAAAATAAAAAAAAAAGTCGAAATCTCTAAGTATAAAACTTATTCATTATCTGATTACACAACGTATTATTATCATTTGTAATTTGATTCAAATTTAATGAAATTTGGTGATTATTAAAATGTAATTATTTACTTAACATTTAATTGTTAAAATGTATTTATTTTTTATTTTGATTGTTTTCATCATGAGCTGACTAATTAATATTTATAGAGAAAATTTATAAAAAAAATTACATTCATAATATATATATA
>Ga0209489_110257_pt1 | contig 10738 bp, 7 predicted proteins | sample SiratrowhiteBW_FD_187527 | JGI IMG/M metagenome (GOLD analysis project Ga0209489, IMG submission 187527) | Root nodule microbial communities of legume samples collected from California, USA - Siratro white BW (SPAdes) (version 2) | ecosystem: Host-associated > Plants > Roots > Nodule | place: USA...
ATGCATGAAATTTATTTGAGAATTCTTAAAAGACAAATAAATGTATGATGAAAATAAATATTTTTTATTTTTGTTTATTGAATGCATGATGCATACATGAAATGTATTTTTATAGAATGAATAATAATATAAAAATTAATTTTATATTACTTTTTTCTTTGCTTGTTGAATAAGACTTTGAAAATGCATGAATGCATGAGGCTATGAAGATGCATGGATGAATGCACTAAGTCTATTTGAAACTATTTTTTTTTTAAGAATGCGTGTATGCTATTTACATGGGAGTACATGAATACTGGATGAAACTTTAGATGATAATGAATATATGATACGTGAAACTTAGATGAGAATACATTTTATGAGATATGTATGAATGTATGAAGTCATAGGTGAATGTATGAATGAATGAATCCCGATTTCCTTTATGATTATTTTTTTAGAATATATGAATTTGTAAATGATAATGTATGATAAATGAGTGGATACAATCTCTTCTCATATTATTTTTAATCTTGAAAAAAATGAATGTATAAATGAAACTATTTTAATTTTTTTTGTTATTTTTTTATCATGGGGATGCATTGATGAATAAAATTTCAATTTTTTTTTATATGAATCGATGCATGCATGATTACATTTCTTTGTTTTTTTTTTTTTTTAAAACGCAATATGTAATGCATATGAAAAAAATGAGATCAAATTTTTTATGTATAATATATTTTTTTAATTTCAAATCCTAAAAAGGTTGTAATGCATGTTAGGAAAAAGATGTTAAATTTCTTTTATTTTTATTTCTCAAAAATCATTTTTTAGAGAAAAAAAATATGTAGTGCATGTGGGACAAAAATATTTAATGTTTTTTTTATATTTCTCAAAATCACTTTTTTTTTAGGAAAAAAAAATGCAATGTATGTGAGAAAGATGAGATTAGTATTTTTATTTATTTTTAAAAATCTTAAAATGTACGTGATGTATGTTAGAAAAAATGTTTAATGTTTTTTATTTTTATTTCCAAAATCATTTTTAGGAAAAAAAAGTATAAACTATGCAATACATATGAGACAAAATATTTAATATTTTTATATTTATATTTCTTAAAATGGTTTTTTAGAAAAAATAAGATATGCAATGTATGTTAGAAAAAAAATATTTAATATTTTTTTATTTTAGAAAATACGTAATACATGCTAGAGAAAATGTTTAATTTTTTTTATATTTCTATTATGTTTTTATTATTATTTCTCAAAATGATTTTTTTCAGAAAAAAGAAATATGCAATGCAATATGAGATTAATGTTATTTATTTATGTATAATATTTTTTTGTTATTATTAAAATAGAAAATGTGATGCATGAAATTAGGGTTTCTTTTTGGAAAATCAATTGTTGTTGTTTTTATATAAAAAATCTCTCTCTTTTTTTAGAAAAAAAGTGTTGAAAGTATACTAAGTAAACTCCCAGGAAAAAGAGGTGAGTCACAATTGGACTTCTTAAGTACCAAGTCTTTCCTAGCCAGAGTTGTTCTCAGCCCACTCTCACAAATTTCCTTTAAGAAAATGAGATCGATTTAAAAAAAATATATATATATTGTATGCTAGGGAAAAATGAGATTAATATTTTTTAATTTTGAATAATTATTGGTGATGAATGACAATAGATAATTGAGCTGCAAAAAGTCTCCCTTAGTGTCCTAATTAGGGTTTGTCATAATGATGCTTAAGTTCTAGGTATGTAAATGTATTCACAAAGGTGGCTTATCCTAATTACCTAATAAAGGCCACTAGAGCTATGGCCCCCTTTACTACACATCCATATCAGTCAGTAATGACAATCTTTATGGACATGACAATAAAGGGAACAGACTCTAGCTGGAGTTTTCGCACACCTGGGTTAGGACGTACATCTGCCCAGTTTTGCTACACAACTCCTCTATTTCTAAGCTTCACAGACCCGGGTACAGGGCCCACTCATGATATGTAAAGGTGTGTGTGAAGGGGGAACAATGCATACCCAAACCCCACCTACAAAATAACCAGAAAATTCCCAGGCAGATATAGCATGTCTTCTACCCTAGGGTTCAATATTGCAACAAGCATAAACACACAAATATTTACACATACAAATATTTACATACCTGGAATACGTTCCTGCGCTGCAAATTAAAATATATAACATACAATATATATAAAGAAAGGGAAACATAATCATTCAGAAAACCACACAAATTAATTTTACTTATTTAATTAAATTGGCCTGACTCTCTAAAATGTCCCCAGCAGTGAGCTGGGAAATAAATCTAACAATGTAATTTAATCTTCCCAGAAAACCTCGAACCTCCTTTTCCGTGTGAGGATGTGGCATTTCCAGAATAGAACGTACTTTATCCGGATCCACTTCTATCCCTCTTTGGCTGACTATGAATCCTAGAAGCTTTCCAGATTTGACTCCGAAAGTACATTTAGTTGGGTTCAGCCTGAGTTTGAATTTCCTCAGTCTTTCAAACAATTTCCTCAGGTTGACAAGATGTTCTTCTTCAGATCGGGATTTGGCGATCATATCATCGACATATACTTCAATCTCTTTATGTATCATGTCGTGGAATAAGGTCACCATAGCCCTTTGATAGGTTGCCCCAGCATTCTTAAGTCCAAAAGACATTACCTCATAACAGAATGTACCCCATGCTGTGATGAAGGTTGTCTTTTCTATATCTTCTGGTGCAATTTTGATCTGATTGTACCCAGAGAATCCATCCATAAATGAAAACAATGAAAACTTAGCTGTATTGTCCACCAAGATATCAATGTGCGGTAATGAAAAATCATCGTTCGGACTAGCACGATTCAAATCTCGATAGTCTACACGCATTTGAACCTTTCCATCCTTCTTCGGTATTGGAACCACATTGGCCACCCATTGAGGGTATTTTGCTACTGTCAAAAATCCGGCATTGAACTGTTTTTCTGCCTCGTCCTTTATTTTCAACAATACCTCTAGTTTCATTCTTCTCAACTTCTGCTTTATGGGAGGGCATTCTGGCTTGAGTGGTAATTTATGTTGCACAATGTTAGGGTCTAATCCAGGCATATCTTGGTAAGACCAGACAAAAATATACCTGAATTCTCTTAACAAAGCACACAATTGCCCCTGTATTTCTTTCGTCATCCCTGTGCCTATCTTGACCTCCTTTTTCTCATTTTCGTCCCCTAAATTGATTACCTCTACATCCTCTTGATGCGGTTTTAGCTCGCTTGCTTCTTGTTCGACTAATCTCAACAGTTCAGGAGGGGGTTCCCAATCTTCTTCATAATCATCTTCCATGTTATTGACGGGGAGTGTAAAATTAGGGTATGAGATATTGAGATTGTTATTTTCAAAAGATTCATCAACATATCTGCATTATTCAAGTTTATGAAAATAAATCGAAAAGAAAGAAAAAGTGAAGAAGAAAATGAAAACACGATTTTATTATGCAAAGGCGCAATACTGCGCTCTCAAAGGGAAACAATTCAAATTCAGAATGAAATGAAACGAAACAACAAATCCTAAAAACCAGCCCATGAAAACAACAAATACCCTAAAGCTCCGGGCAAAGCAATAGGGCTGACCGAAAAACATTACATTTTGTCGCTACTAAACACCATAGGTACGTCTACATATTCCCAATTGCCAATTTCTTCATCAGGAAGACAAGGGTGCACATGATTGAAGCTCTGATCTCCATGCCTCTGCTCAATAACTGCCACTTGATCAAAATTGATCCAACCGACGCAGTAGAAACTCTGATCCAGGCTGCACATGGGAATTTCTTTAATTCTCGGCTCCCGACCCTCTATCTTGGCTTGACTCCTTTCAATTATTTCCTCAATGATTCTCCTCCGATCAGCATGAGTAGGTTTGTATCCCAAACCATACCTCCCTTTGTTTTCCACCAATTTCAGTGGCTTCACAGATCCTGTACTATTTTTGCCCAAGCCACTTCCATATTTATACCCTTCTTTCATCATAGTCTTGGCCACCATCAAAGATACACTAGACAGACATGGATTCACTTTGAAAGGCTCTACATAGGTTGTGCTAACGATCTCCAGAACCTGAAATTAGGTTTCTAAAGCCTCTTCTGTGGCTTCAATATAGGGAGTGGATGTCGATCCACATACTACCAAGTCCTCCTCTCCAGAAACTATAATAAATTTATCGTCAATTACAAATTTCAGCTTCTGATGCAAAGTAGATGGAGCTACTCCAGCCGTGTGTATCCAAGGTCTTCCCAACAAGCAGTTGTATGCTGGTAATATGTCCATTACTTGGAATACAATTTGGAATGTGCATGGACCGACTTGTACTGGTAGCTCCACTTCCCCTATGACCTCTCTTTTACTACCATCAAAAGCTCTTACTACCATGGTGCTAGGACGTAGATGAATCCCTTCACCATGCAATTTGTTCATTGTGCTCTTCGGCATCACGTTCAGAGAGGAACCATTATCGACTAGCACACGTGATATAAAATGATTCATGCACTTGACTGAAATGTGAAGAGCTTTGTGATGGCCTCTGCCCTCTGAAGGTATTTCTTCCTCAGTAAAAGTTAAGTAATTGTTAGCAGTGATGTGACTAACAATTCCTTCAAATTTATCCAAAGAGAGATCTTGTTCCACATGAGCTCTGCTTAAGATCTTCATTAATAACTTTCTATGAGCAGTCGAATGCATTAACAATTCCAACAAAGACACCCTTGCAGGCATCCGATTCAACTGATCCACCACTTTGTATTCACTTTGTTGGATGAACTTCAGAAACTCAGAAGCATCCTCATCAGAAATCTCCTTTCTCCCTCTCTCTTCAAGCTCTGAATCAACTTGCACAACCTTTCCTTTCAAATATGACTTTGCCTTTTCCATAGCCATTTCTTCTTTATTCTTTGCATAGCTTGTTTCACCCCTTAGGTCAGGATGAGCAAACAGACGCCCGCTCCTAGTCATACCTCCAATTCCAGAGATGTTATCGATTGCTGTCTTGCCTTGCTCAACCGATTCTTCTTTTTGTTCTTCTTGAACTATACTAACACCATATGACCAAGGAACAACTTTATTATCCTTATATGCAAAGGGAGATGGTGTTTGAATCACAAGAGATTGTCGCCCTGAAGGCATGGGAGTGGCTGCTTCAGTAAATTGAATGACTAATGGTTTTGGCCTCTGTGGAAGCCATTCCTCCCCGATAAACACTTCTCCTTCTTTCTTTTGATGACAAACTTGTAAAACATGTCTGTCCATCAAGTCTTGCACAAAATCTTTAAACTCACCACACTCATCAATGGAATGTGTGGTACAAGCATGGAAACCACATTCATCTTCAGACTTGCACTCATATTGGAATAATCTAGCCTGACAAATTGCTTCAAAAACTTCACTCATAGGCTTCTTCATTTGGTATATACTCCTAAACAAAATCGGACCTCTTTCTTCCATAATAGCATTCGTGGAGCTTGTATGTCCAGACAGCGGGTTTTGCTCAACACTCGGCTTTTGCTCCTGGAAAGTAAGCCACTTAGAATCAATCAAAGATTGCACTTTATACTTGATGGCTCGTCAGTTCTCAATTGAATGGCCAACCTCCCCACTATGATATTCACATTTTGCATTGGGGTCATAATATCTGGGATACGGTGACTGTACCACCTTTGCCGGACATAAGACCACTACCGAATTCTTGAGCAAGTCTGGCAAGAGCTCTGTGTAGGTCATCGGGATAGGAGTAAAATTCACAACTTTCCCTCCCGAATTATTATTCTTCTGTCCATAGCCTGGACTTTGTGCTTGAGTAAAGCTCTGACTTCCAGCATTGGGCTGAAATGCATTATTAGTAGTAAACGGAGGTTTGTATGCAGTTGGCGGCCTAGGAGTACTCTGAGAGTAGCCCAGCATGGCATTCGCAACATACGCAGATGAGGGCCTATAATTAGGAAGATATTGTGGCCGATATCATCCCCAATCAGGTGCAGTGGAAGCCGCTTGAACCTCGCCCTTTTTCTTCTTACCGGGATTGAACCCGGGTTTCTTGGCACCGGTGGCTGCAGACGAACCTTGTGCTATCCTTTCACTCTTGAGCCCATGTTCAATTCTTTCTCCAATAGTGACAATATCGGAGAAATTTGAAGAAACACTTCCGAGCACATGTTCATAAAAAGGAGCCTGTAACGTCTCGATGAACATGGTGATCATTTCTTTTTCATATAGCGGAGGTTCAACTTGGGCGGCCAACTCTCTCCACCTCTGCGCATATTCTTTGAATGTTTCCGAACTCTTCTTCGCCATATTCTTTAGTTGCATTATGTCCGGAGCCATGTCCATATTATATTTGTACTGCCTTAAGAAAGCGTCTACCAAATCTTTCCATGATGAAATCCGAGTTGGTTCAAGGTGCATATACCAGTTTAATGCCACACCTCCCAAACTATCCTGAAAGCAATGAATCAGAAGTTTTCATTGTGCGCATGGGCTGCCATTTTCCTACAATACATGGTCAAATGGCTTTTTGGGCAAGTGGTCTCCTTGTACTTCTCAAAGTCTAGCACTTTAAATTTTGGGAGAATTACCACATCCTGTACTAAGCATAGACTGGTAGCATCTCCGAATTCATGACTACTTCCACCTTCTATTGCCCTCAATCTCTTCTCAAGGACTTCCAGCTTATCTTTTGCTCTATCAGCATTAAGGACCGCAGCAGTTGGAGCTACCACTTCTGTTTTGGGCTCACCTCCAAAGTCACATTCAAAACCCTGGTTTGGGTAGTAGTTGATATTCTATTAAATACTACCTCTTCACCACGACCACCAGGTGGTACTTGAATTGTCAACATCCAATTTCGTCCGGGCAAATAAAATTATTCCAAAATATAAAACAATATAAAATAAAAATAAAAATGTGTGTTATTATTTAAATAAAAAAAGAGTTTTGGTTCCATTCTATTTTATGAATAAATTTAAAATAAAATTCGTAAAAAAGGAAAAAAAGTAAAGAAAATCAGTCTATTAAACATTTGTTAAAAAAATAATAATAATAAAAATAAAATTGTCATTAAAGTGTTGCCATGTCACATCCTCTCTTTGCTTGCCTTTTCTGATGCCCATTAATGATACAAAAATTAATTAAAAATAAATTTAAAAAAATTTAGAAAGGCTAGAAATTTGAATAGTTGATCTGATTATTATTCTGATTAATTGCAAATGATTTTCTGCTTAATAGTGATTAAATGCTGATGATTTTAAATTAAATGCTGATTGTCTAATAATTGATGCATTTTCTTTTTGAATTATTATACTCATCCTTTTTATTTTACAGGGTCCATTTGGTTAATGTTCCAAAATAGTAATTGTTTATTTTTCGAAAGTAGAAAAAAATAGTGATAATAAATATATATTTCAAAATAATAATAATATTAAAATAAAATAAAAAAAGGTTTAAGTATCTATTTCTATTGTTGTGTTATTTAGGTTGCTTTCAATAAATGTAAAAATGGAAAAAACAATAAAGAAAAAATGAATTAAAAAAATAATAATAAAATGTTTCAGCCACATTACCTCCAATATTCCCCATTTATTCTCCATGTTTATTTATATTCAAATTTGATTATATGTATGGGAGGTTATGATGCCATAACAGCAATAGTGGTACAATTCTGCCCATTTTTCAGTCTCTGTTCGTCCTTGGGATTTAACAGTTAGTTGGTGTCATAAGTGGGGATAATTAGAAATTAATAGATTTGAATCTGAATTAAAAGAGAATAATCAATTGGTAGTTCACAAATTATAATTAAGTGGGAATAATTAAGAATTAAGGGATTTAAAGTTTGAATTAAGAGTGGGCTGACTAGAATTAGTATAAATATGCATAGTTAGCAAGTGGATACCCGTGCGAAAAAACACAAGAAATACTAGAGATACTAAAAAGGGTCCTGAATATTAGTGAGTAGATCGTTTGAAGGTGAGAGTTCAGAGAAGAAGGGAACGTGCTTTTGGAGGATCTTCAATTGGTACGCTCTATTTACTCTGTGTTATATACTTATCACATACATGTGGTTGCACTCTTTGATGGTTATTATGATATCCTAAGGTTCATCCCTTGTCTCCTTGATTTTTAAAAACAAATAATAATAATAATAATAGACGAAGCGTTTTTTAAAAGTAATAAAAATATTTAATTTCAATAAAAAATAAGAAAAACAGTTTTTAAAAAGTAAAAAATATATAAAAAAGTTTTAAATTCTTTTAAAATACAAAACAGTTTTTAACGCAGTTTTAAAAATAAAAAAAGTACACAAAAGCATTTTGAATATAAAAACATAAAGCAATTTTAATAAAAGCAGTTTTTTAAAACAATATAAACAAAACAGTTTTGAAAATTAAAATATAAAATAGTTTTTTAAAAAATAAAATATAAAAAATATATAAAAAAACATAGTTTTTCAAAATAAAAAATATAAAATTCTCACAAAATTAAAATATAAAATATCACTAAACGAAATTCTTAAAATAGAACTACGTAAACCCTGATTTTCTATCATGGATAGAGATACGTAGGACCAAGGTCAATCCTTGTCGAGCCCAAAAAAATAAAAAATATATGTTTATTTGTTTTATTTTTGCATATTATTTTTATTTGCATAATTGTTATTATTTGTATTATGTTTATTAACATATTTTCTTTTTCTTATTTATATATTTGTTTTATTTTTTTATATTTGTTTGTTTTGTTATTTTATTTATCTTTATTCGTATTATTACTGTTATTATTTGGGAAAAATGATATTTTATAAAACCACACTTATTTCTATTCATTTGATTAAAGGTATTGTCTTAGGACGGGCGTTATGGGGTGCTAATACCTTCCCCATATATAATTGACTCTCGGATCTTTGAATCTGGTTCGTAGACATTTTTAAATTTGGTTTTTCTATGGTTTTCCATAATAAACTATGGTGGCGACTTCAATCTCAATTTAAATATTTTTTTAAAATAAATTTTTTGATAGTCCTGTCGTGATCTCGGTTGCGACAGATGGCGACTCCACTGGGACTATTTTAGAGAGTCATGCCAATCAATTAAATGAGTAAAATTTATGTGGTTTTTTTTAATATTTACATTTTCCTTTCTTTGTATATATTGCATGTTATATATTTTAATTTGCAGCGCGGGAACGTATTCCAGGTATGAAATATTGAACCCTAGGGTAGAAGACATGCTATATATATATATATATATATGTTTGGGAATTTTCTGATTGTTTTGCAGGTGACATTGTTCTCCCTTCACACACCTTTGCATATCATGAGTGGGGCCCTATACCCGGGTCTGTAAAGCTTAGAAATAGAGGAGTTGTGTAGCAAAACTAGGCGGATGTACGTCCTAAGCCAGGTGTGCGAAAACTCCAGCTAGAGTCTGTTCCCTTTATTTTCATGTCGATAAAGATTGTCATTACTGACTGATATGGATGTGTGGTAAAGGGGGTCATAGCTCTAATGGCCTTTATTAAGAAATTAGGATAAGCCACCCTGTGAGCACATTTACATGCCTAGAACTTAAGCCTCACTAGGGCAAATCCTAATTAGGACACTAAGGGAGACTTTTTGCAGGTCAATTATCCATTGTCATTCATTACGAACAAGTATTAAGAAATTAAAAAATATCAATCTCATTTTTTCCTAGCATACAATATATATATATATATATATATATATATATTTTTAAAAAAATCAATCTCATTTCCTTAAAGGAAATTTGTGAGAGTGGGCTGAGAACAACTTTGGCTAGGAAAGACTTGGTGCTTAAGCAGTCCAATTGTGACTCATCTCTCTTTCTTGGGAGTTTACTCGGTATACTTTCAACACTTTTTCTTTAAAAAGAAGAGACAGATTTTTTTTATATATAAGAATCAATCTCATTTTTTTAATATATTAAATATTTTTTGTTTCAAAAGAAAAACAACAACAATTGATTTTCCAAAAAGAAACCCTAACTTCATGCATCACATTTTCTATTTTAATAATAACAAAAAAAATATTATACGTAAATAAATAACACTAATCTCATTTTGCATTGCATATTTCCTTTTTCTGAAAAAATGATTTTAAGAAATAATAATAAAAACATAATAGAAATACAAAAAACATTAAACATTTTCTCTAGCATCTATTACGTATTTTCTAAAATAAAAAAAAAATATTAAAATTTTTTTCTAACATATATTGCATATCTTATTTTTTTCTAAAAATCCATTTTAAGAAATATAAATATAAAAATATTAAATATTTTGTCTCACATGCATTGCATAGTTTATATTTTTTTTCCTAAAAATGATTTTGGGAAATAAAAAAAATATTAAACATATTTTCTAACATGCATCACATACGTTTTAAGATTTTTAAAAATAAATAAAAATACTAATCTCATCTTTCTCACATGTATTGCATTTTTTTTCCCTAAAAAAAGTGATTTTGGGAAATATAAAAAAAACATTAAATATTTTTGTCCCACATGTACTACATATTTTTTTTCTCTAAAAAATGATTTTTGGAAAATAAAAATAAAAAAAAATTAATATTTTTTCCTAACATGCATTACAACCTTTTTAGGATTTGAAAAAAAAAAACATTATACATAAAAAAATTTGATCTCATTTTTTCATATGCATTACATATTGTGGTTTTTTTTTTTAAAAAAAAAAAAAAAAAAAAAA
>Ga0209489_110259_pt1 | contig 10736 bp, 14 predicted proteins | sample SiratrowhiteBW_FD_187527 | JGI IMG/M metagenome (GOLD analysis project Ga0209489, IMG submission 187527) | Root nodule microbial communities of legume samples collected from California, USA - Siratro white BW (SPAdes) (version 2) | ecosystem: Host-associated > Plants > Roots > Nodule | place...
TCTCATTAAATTACCCTTCTGTGCAAATCAAAGCCTTTTCAACCTGATTCCTCTAGCATTGAAATTCATAAATTAAAATACCTAGCTCTATTCCTAGTTACTAGATTAATTTAATCAGCATTAAGAAAATTTGCAATGAACAGTCATTACATTACACTTCATTCATGAACGTATACATGCAATGAGTTTGAACATGTAGTTCCAATTTCAAATAATGTTTTCCAGTCAAAATGAGAAATCTAAGATATATAAATGTTAAACAAAACATTAACAAAGGTATTTAAATTAAATGACATAAAAACAATATTAAGAGTGCATGTGAATTTGAGAATTTACATTCAATCCCAAGAAGAAGAGAAGTTAGCTACGCATGGTAGCCATGAAAATACAATAGAAAAGGAAAAGAAAGGTTCTTGATCACAACGGCGCTTCAAGAGATCTTCCAAAGATGATGGATGCACCCATGTTCAATCTAGCCTCCCTTTTATAAACAATCCATGCCTTAGGTTCAAGAGCGGCCGTTATTTCGTACTTCACACCTTCAGTGGCATTGACATTTTCGTTTAGGGCTTCTCTCTGATTTAAGTGAGTTTTAGCTCGAGCTACTTCTTTAGCTTAAGCAGGAAGTTACTTATAATCTGTTTTTCTGCTTCTTTCCTTAATTCCAGCGCCTCTTGTTCTCTCTCCCTTCGAACTTTACCTAATTCTCAATAGCATTTTCTCTTTCCACACTCAAAACACATTAAACGGAAAAATCAACAATAAAATCTCTAATTAAAACAGAATCCCTAAAACCCTCTAATTAAAACAGAATTACTGCTAAAAATCCTAACAAATCTACATATAATAAACCAACAATTAACAGTTATCAAAAGTCTCCCCACTTAGCTTTTTTTCTTGTCCCCAAGCAAGACAATCAGAACTCTTAATCTCTCATTATTCATGTGCACTATTCTTCTTCTCAAACGTTTCTTAATTTCAAGCAATTCACCCACAACTTTATAAATTAGAAATTCAACAATCCAATATTCAAATAACAAAATGCAAGTCATGACAAGATACTCTTATCTCACACATTTCTCACCACTGTTTCCCTCAAAAAATGACATATTACTCTCAATCAAAAGTTGTTATTCATTTATCAAACAAATCCACCGTGCAATTAATAAGTCAGAAGGTGTTTAAAAGGTTATCATGTGGCCTGGCTAAAAAAAAAAAAATTTGTTGGTTTTTCTTGGAACACAAAACGTACAAATAGTTTTGGAAATTATGGATACAACTTGAATTAAACTTGGAGAACTAGTTTGGCTATGAATTCTTTAACCACTTTTACTCTGAATTAATTCACAACTGCTGTATCATTCAAACATTGCTCAAACTAAGGCTGTAGCTTATGCTTTCCACTGTGTACCCCTTTTCCACCTACTATTTTTTATTTTCTTTTTCCAAATGTACAGAAACAAAATATATATTTTTCTTCTTTTTGTCTTTGTTTTTTTTTTCTTTTGGAGTACACTCTTATAGCAGCCTGCCTTACAGTATCCACAACCTTCATTTACTTAGAACTCCTTTTTTCTTCAAGTTGTACCACAATTCCCTAGCTATTCATGCTCAAGGTGGGTTTTATAGATATATAGCTCAAGGTTCCAATAATTCAACCCAAATTGGTTCACAATTCAATCTCTCATCTTACCAGGTAGCTTTTTGGCTCTGGTTATCATTTACTCTCAATCAAACTACATGCCTTCCTCATCCTTATCAATACAAGGTTAATCATAGCTAAACAAATTAAAGCAACAATTAATGTCAAGAACATATGCATTTCAAATTTGCTCTCAGTGTCACTCCCTTACATACTGTCTCACTCCAACCCTGTCAATTCTTGCTAATGTTATTCCTCCTATTATCATGCAGTCTTCCTAATTTTCTGACGCTGTTAGCTCAAGCTTAAAAATAAGCCTACGCTACTTAATGCACACAGAATTTTTCAGTCAACAATCCCAGCAGTTCCACTAATCTCCCAACAACACAGACATGTTAAGCACAGAGTATATTATGTTCCAACCATTAGTTCTTTGTGCCTACTTTGTACAGTTATCCGATGTATAGAGTTCATATAATCATCCATCAACCAATATATACATTCGTCAAAATTAAAAGACTATCTACCACAACTTGTCTCTGATCACTTTCTTCAGCACTTCAACATATAATCTCAGTCCTTTGCATATCCACAGATGATCAAAACAGCAACAAAATTCTCCTTCAAACAGCAACCTTCAGTAGTTGCTATCCTCCTCTACTGTATCTGCATCACTCGAAGAGTCATCTGATGATGTCTCATCATTACTAACCGAATCTTCTTCATCAGCTGCACAATTTCCCTTCTCTGTATCTGATGATATCACAAACTGCGTTCTCAAAGGCTCTATTTCCTCTATAACAGCCAAAGTTCCTACTACAGCTCTCCTTGCTCTCTTTGACCTTCTTATCGGTTCAGCTACAGGTGATTCCTTTAATGGTGAATCTGCTTTCTTTGTTCTTGTTGACCTTCTTGACGGTTCAGCTATAGGTGTTTCCTTTACTGATGAGTCTGCTTTCTTTGTTGGTGAATCTGCTCGACTAACTGGTGGATCAATTGGTGTGTCTGCTTGACTAGCTGTTGCTAGCTCCTTTGTTGCTGGACTACTGGTGGTTCATTATCTACTCCTGCCTTTTTATTACCCGCATCACTCTGTACTTCGTCCCCCTCATTTTCAACCCCTCCCACTAAACTGGGCCTGTCCCCAGGCCAATTCAAATAAGAGGACAACTCTTCATCATTCATAAATGTCTTGTCTCTCATAGCATGATACATCTGCATCATGAATCTGCAAATAGCACTTTGTTGATCTTCATGTGAAGTACATGTCTCATGATTCTTTTCTCAACTGTTTCCAGAGTTGGTGATGAGGGTGTCTTTGGTGGACTTGGTGCCCTGTTTCTTTGTTCCGGGTACTCTTCTGCATTAGTGCAATGAAGCTGAATAAATTTCACATCAATTGGGGATCAGATCTTCACTTTTGGGTCCATAAATACTCCTTGGCTTTCACATAATGCAGTGATTAACGTTGGAAATCCCAAAGTTCTTCTCCATTCTCCTCGTCCCACTCTTTCTCCATCTACCACCTTCTGTATTTCATCAGAAAATACCTTTGAAATGTTAATGGTAAAATCATCCTGCATCATTGAAAACAGCAGGTTGCTCTTCAATGTCCGAAACATGTCCAGTTGGCATGACATTTGCCAACATGAATGTCAGTCAAACTTACGCCAATGTCCTCATATCCCTTCTCCTTATACGTGTTTCTTTGTCAGCCTCAGTCAATTGATACCCTTTTCCTGGCATGCACAGCAGTGCTGCCACCTTCCTATTGCTAAACCTTTTCTTCCTGCCACATAACCTTTGATAATGGCACTGTTACTCTTGTCTGCGATAAGGGTTTTCCAGAAGGTCATCAATAGCTTGAGGACTGTACCTAATCCACCTTCCTCTTACCATTGTCTTCCTTCTATGCCTCTCCTGACGTTCCAGGTAGGCATTGGAGTAAAACTTCCTTACAATCTCAGCGTCAAACTTTTTCATCGGCTCAGCTAGCTTCCTCCAGTTTCGTCTCAGAATCCCCATTAAGAAAGGGTCGCAATCCCCAGGTTTGAGGTCTACTCTTCTTTCCACAATGAACCCCCTACACTTAATCTGCTCATACCTTCTAACTTTGTCATCATTCAGGAACTTCTGAGCACTCTGTTGTGCCTGTATATTTTTTGACTGCTCCTGCTCCGACGTGTTAGAGGGAATGGCTTCATCAAAAAATTGATCTGCTCCTCTGTATCATTTAGCTGGACGTCCCCTAACAACAATATGTTTTACTCTCAGCATTTTCCCTGCAAACCACTGTTAGCACCAATTGATTCCTACAAACATCACTACCCTTTCGTCTAACAATCATGAACCCTAAAAGCCAAAGCTTTCACCTAAAATGTAACCCTAACTACTTGCAAAAACATTTCAGAACCTACTCTACCATGGATAAACTAACTCTATGATGATTCTCATGACCACAGACAACTTCGCATTCATCAACAACAAAGAAAAAATCCTACCTTGATTCCTACAATGTTGCTTGAACAATGTGTGTGCTCTGTGCAGAAAACGCGAAGTCGAATCGTCCCAAACTCGCTCAATGACAAGGCCTTGTGAACCAAGGCAGTGTTCTGTTCTATTTAAACTACGCTAAAATGGGCGCTAAGTGACATTTAGCATAAGCTATAAAAATAGCTCGGAGCTAAAAGTTACTCTAACTGTAATTCAAACAACCATAATCTGCCATAACAAATCCTATACCTGCTATGCATGAATTTCAAAAGCATTTAAATACTGGATTGTCTTCCAGCAAGCGCTCCTTTAACGTCATATAGCTTGACGCCGACTCCTAATCACTCAAAGTGATTAGTGCTATGAGCCTTTCAACTTCACCACCCTTGTAGTGTTTTAGTCACTGCCCATTCACTAGCCAACTTCTTTTAGATTTAGCATCTTCTATTTCCACAGTTCCATGTGGTCTAACTTGCTTTACCACAAATGGTCCTGACCATCTGGACTTTAACTTTCCTGGAAACAGCCTCAATCGAGAGTTGAACAACAAAATCAGCTGTCCAGTTTGAAATTCCCTCTTCAACAGCTTCTTGTCATGACGCGCCTTAACTCTCTCTTTGTATAAACAAGAGGAATGTATGCATTAAGTCTCATTTCCTCCAATTCATTCAATTGAAGCATCCTCTTTTCTGCTGAAGCCTTAGAGTCAAAATTAAGCCACTTGAGTGCCCAAAAAGCTATGTGTTCTAGTTCCACAGGAAGATGACAAGCCTTCCCATAGATCAATTGGAAAGGAGATAACGTAATTGGTGTCTTATATGTTGTTCTGTACGCCCATAGTGCCTCATCTAACTTCAAAGCCCAATCTTTACATGAGGTTGCAACTGTTTTCTCCAGAATCCTCTTAATTTCTCTGTTGGAAACCTCAACTTGACCATTACTCTGAGGATGGTATGCAGTGGCAATTCGATGCTTTACTCCATAATGCTCTAGTATCGTTTTCAATTGCACATTACAAAAATGTGTTCCTCCATCATTGATCAGGACCCGTGGTGTACCAAATCTGCAAAAGATGTGTTTCTTGACAAATTTGATCACAGTTTTTGAATCAGCTTTCTGTGTTGGAATAGCTTCAACCCACCTGAAAACATATTCTACTGCTACCAAAATATACTCATTAGACAGTGAGCTTGGTAACGGGCCCATGAAATCAATTCCCCAACAATCAAACACATCAATCTCTTAAATGTTCCTCAAAGGCATTTCATGTCTCTTTGAAATGTTCCCTGTTCTCTAGCATCTATCACAGTGTTGCACATGCATATGTGCATCTTTAGACAATGTTGGCCAGAAAAAACCAGACTGTAATACTTTTGCTGCAGTGCACTCACCATTGAAATTTCCTCCATAAGGAGAATTATGGCAATGCCACAAGATGCTCTGTGCTTCCCTGCTAGTCACACATCTTCTTAACAAATTATCCACCCCTATCTTGAACAAATAAGGGTCATCCCAGATGTACTGCTTGGCCTCTTTAAACAATTTCTTCTGCTGTTGCCAATCTATGTTTTTAGGAACAATATTTGCAGCTTTGAAATTAGCCATATCAGCAAACCATGGCCTTTCCTGTACAACCAACAGCTTCTCATCAGGAAATTCATCCACCACTTCAGCTTCTATTGCAGTAATTGCTTCATTAGCCAATCTAGACAGATGGTCAACCACATGATTTTCACTCCCCTTCTTATTTTTAATTTCCAGATCAAATTCCTGAAGTAACAACATCCAGCGAATTAGCCTAGGCTTTGATTCTGGCTTGGTCAACAAATATCTGATGGCAGCATGATCTGTATAAATTGTCACCTTAGGACCTGTGAGATAGGCTCTAAATTTCTCCAAAGCATACACAATTGCTAGCAATTCCTTCTCAGTAGTAGTATAATTACTCTGAGCATCATTTAAGACTTTGCTAGCATAGTGTATTACATAAAACAACTTTTCTTTTCTCTATCCCAAAACAGCACCCACTGCTGAATCACTAACGTCACACATAAGCTCGAAACTCAAACTCCAATCAGGTGCAGTGATAATTGGGGTCGTGGTCAACTTCTTTTTTAAATTGTCAAATGTTGTCAAACAATCTTTATCAAAGTTAAAAGGTGTATCTTTATTCAGCAAATTGCACAATGGTTTTGCTATTCTTGAAAAGTCTTTGATAAATCTTCTATAAAAACCAGCATGGCCAAGAAAACTCCTTATCTCTTTGATATTCGAAGGTGGTGGCAATTTCTCTATAATCTCCATTTTTTGCCTTGTCTACTTCCATGCCACATTCAGAAATTTTGTGCCCTAGTACAATACCTTCTGTGACCATAAAGTGACATTTCTCCCAATTCAGCACCAACTTTGTCTCAACATACCTTCTTAATACTGTATTCAAATTCTCTAAACAAGACTGAAAAGATGAGCCAAAAACTGAAAAATCATCCATGAAGACTTCTATGCAGCTCTCCACCAAATCAGCAAAGATAGCCAACATGCACCTCTGAAAAGTGGTTGGTGCATTGCACAGTTCGAATGACATTTTTCTATACGCAAACACACCAAAAGGATATGTGAAAGTTGTCTTTTCTTGATCCTGTGGATCTCCTGTAATCTGATTATAGCCTGAATAGCCATCCAGAAAATAGTAATAGGCTTTCCTTGCTAACCTCTCCAGCATCTAGTCCATGAATGGCAAAGGAAAATGGTCCTTCCTAGTTGCCTGATTTAATTTCCTATAGTCAATGCACATCCTCCAGCCAGTAACTGTTCTTGTGGGGATCAATTCATTTTTCTCATTGTGGACACAGTTACTCCACTCTTCTTTGGAACCATCTGTACCGGACTTACCCAAGTGCTGTTTGAACTGGGATAAATCATCCCAGCTTCTAATAGTTTATGCACTTCCTTCTTCACTACTTCCTTCATAGCTGGATTCAGTCTCCTCTGTGGTTGTGCAATTGGTTTAAAATCAACCTCCAAATGTATACGATGCATGCAATAAGCAGGACTGATTCCCTTTAAATCTGACAGTTGCCAACGAATAGCCTCTTGATTGAGTTTCAACACCTCAATTACTTGTTCCTCTTCATCAGCAGTTAACAAACTACTTAGGATCACTAGTTTCTTTACATCTCCACCAAGAAAATTGTATTTAAGGTGTGGTGGTAAAACCTTCAACTCTGGTGCCTCTTCTGCAACAGCATAACCTGTCACCAGTTTCTCTTTGTTTTTTGTCTTCTGTAAAAATTCCTTAGCTTTTTCTAACTCAGTAGCTAAGGCTAAAGCCTCTGTATCACCTATTTCAACTAACTCCTCTGCAAGTTTGGTGATGACTTGCAGCAGTGTGTCTGAACTGCCTAAGTTTTTTTGTATTCGACTGTATTCTTCATCTATCACATCAAGCCTAAAATAATCCTTTTTGTCATTAGGATGCTTCATGGCCTCAAAAACATTGAAGCTTACTTCCTCATTCTCCACACAAACCTTCAATTTCCCTTTATCAACATCTATGATGACCTTTGCTGTCTTCATAAATGGTCTTCCCAAAATCAAAGGTACATCCACATCTTCCTCAATATCCATTACCACAAAGTCAACTGGAAAGAGGAATTTATCTACCTTTACCAGCAAATCCTCAACCACTATATATAGGTGCTTGATAGATCTATCTGCTAACTGTAATGTCATTCCTGTAGGTCTGACTTCTATCTCTCCTATTTTCTTCAGCATGGATAACGGAATCAAGTTGATACTTGCACCTAGGTCCAACAATGCCTTCCCTACATACAAATTACCCGTCGAGATTGGTAGTGTAAAGCTCCCAGGATCACAAGATTTCTATGGAATTGTCTTCTGAATGATGGCACTACACCCTGCCTCCAATTCCACTCTTTCTTCCTCCGGAAATTTCCTCTTTTTAGTCAGCAACTCTTTCATGAAACGTGCGTGTATAGATAGGCATCTGCTGCAATGCTTCTGTGAAAGGTATGTTGATCTGTAAATTCTTCAGAATTTCAGTGAATCTGATGAATTGTCGTTCAGCTTCTCGTCTTGAGGGTGCATGTGGATATGGCACATGTTTCAATGGTACACCCTCTTGGATCTTCCTCCAATTTTGATTTTTCTCAGACTCCTTTTCATCCTGTGTTCTACCTTCTGTACTGTTTTCATCTATAATCACTTCGAGTGGGATTTCCTCTCCTATTTTGCCTTCGTCGTTTGCTGTCTGGTTGTTTTCAACAGCCTCTATATTCACGTCAGAACCAACCTGCTTCCCACAGCGAATGGTGATTGCTTTACACTGCTCCTTCGGATTGGGCTGAGTATTGGCTGAAAACTGTCTCCCTTGCTGATCTGATAACTGCTTAGCCAGTTGGCCTACCTGAGTCTCCAAATTCCTCAAAGATGCCTCCTGATTTTTCTGATTGGTCAGAGAAGCTTGCATAAACTTCTCCAAAGTTTCCTCAAGCTTGCTAGTTCTATCATATAGTGTAGGCTGTTGTTGCTGTTGAAACATAGGCTGCCTACCAGAATTTCCCGTCTCCTGCTTCCACCCCCATGGTTAATTTGGTGGGTTTCTCCATCCTTGAGGAGTATTGTTTGGATAATTCCCCTGCTGACCATTCTGTCTGCCAGGATTCCCCATATACTGTACTTCCTCAGTTGCTACTCCCACTGCAGTCTGCTGTGAGCAATTCCCATTTACATGGTTTCCTCCACAAAAATCATAACGCAATAGTGGAGCTTGATAATTAACAGTCTGCGAGACTTGAATAGCCTGCAACTGCTGTGGCAATTTTGCCATTTGCTGAGTCAAAGCTTCCATCTATTGTGTCATGATTTTGTTCTGTGCTAAACTTGCGTCAGTGGTATTCAACTCAAAAACTCCTTTCTTCTGCACACTCTGCCTGTCATATTGTGCTTGATAATTTGTTGAGGCTAGAGCATCTATAATTCGAGTGGCACGCTCCACATCCACTGCCATCATGGTTCCTCCTGCTGCTACATCAAGGATCATTTTTGTATCCGGCCTCAATCCATTATAGAAAATGTTTAACTGTGCAATGTCTTCAAAACCATTATTAGGACACCTTCTGAGCAGCACCTTGAATCTTTCCCATGTTGCACACAAGGCTTCATCCTGTCCTTGTCTAAAATTTGAGATCTCTGATCTAGCCTTTATGAATCGGGATGAAGGGAAAAATCTCTGTAAAAACTTTTCCTCCACATCACTCCAGCGCGTCAAGCTTTGATTAGGATGCGACTTTAACCATTCTTTTGCCTTCCCAATTAGCGAGAAAGGAAACAACCTCATATAGGAAGCGTCATTATCCTGATCTTCGAATCCCATGGTAGCCGTCAATTCATAGAATGTTGACAAATGAGTATAAGGATCCTCATGCTCCATTCTTGTGAATTGATTAGCACTAACCAGCGTCAGATGTGCTGGCTTTATTTCAATAGCTCGAGTTGTGTTAGGAACAGCTATGCTCGAAAAATGTCTGGGCCCTTGCTGTAAAGCATAATCACCCAGTACTTTTCTTTGCGGCGGATCAACGTCTTCTGCCATGATTTCGCCACCAGTTTTATCCCCTAACTGACTTTTCTGCTCACGCTTTCTCCTTTGCCTGACCTGTCTCAACGTCTTCTTGATCTCTGGATCAAATAACAAATGTTCTTCTTTCCTTTGATTTCTCAGACGCATCAATCACTGTCTAACAAAAGATCACAATCATAAGAAAGATTAGTAATTCACAATGCAATTACTACAAAATTCAATTCTCAATTCTTCACCGTTCTCCGACAACGACGCCAAAAACTTGTTAACCAATTTATCAGCAAGTATACTGATTTTGCAAGTAATATAGACAATAAGGCCAGTATCGTATCCTCAGGGAACGGATTATATAATTGAATATTGAATATGTATCATGACATTGTGAGCAAAAACAGTTAAGAAAGATGGATTTGATTTTGTGTTGTAACACTTAGAGTTTAACAGCAATTAAATGTAAAGTGAACGAAATAAATGTTGGAAACTGTTTTGGCTGAAATACAAGAGGGGGGGTGAATTGGATTTCAAAACTTTTTGAAATAATTTGATATTTTTCAGTAAAATGCAATTCTGTTTCACAGACTGGATCTTTATTTGAATTTACTGAATCAGAACAGTTGCATGAAACAGTAAGCAGAATCAAGAGTCAATTCAGAATCCAGTTCAGTATTAATACAATTCAATACTCCAAACAAATATATCAGTATTTTATTTCTTTATACAGAATTGATTATAGTAAAAGCGGAAGCAGTTCAGTTAAGCACACTGAATTAGTAAGAATTAAGAAACCCAGTAAACTGGTCAACTGCTATTCAGAACCAGTTTCAGTAATTCAAAGTCTTTCTTTTAAAGAATACTTCTTGAACAAGAAACAGATATTAAACTGAGATTAAATTCAGAATAGACAGATTCCAAACAGTCAAGACAGTAAGTATTAAGATCACTGAATAGACTGAGTAAACACAGTCCAGTTACAGTTTTAGTTGATGAATGCAAATCTTG
>Ga0209489_110260_pt1 | contig 10736 bp, 7 predicted proteins | sample SiratrowhiteBW_FD_187527 | JGI IMG/M metagenome (GOLD analysis project Ga0209489, IMG submission 187527) | Root nodule microbial communities of legume samples collected from California, USA - Siratro white BW (SPAdes) (version 2) | ecosystem: Host-associated > Plants > Roots > Nodule | place: USA...
ATATATGTAGCACTAATGGCTTTATTTTAATTGAATTAAGTAATTAACACAAAGTTTTACATATATGTTACGTAGTTTGGATGAGTTTTTTGTAAGTATTTCTTATTTTACTTTTAGAGTTCTTTATCTTAAATTGGGACGCTTTTACTTCATTTCTAAACTTTTGTTTAGAAATACATAAATAAATTATTTTGGAAATATTAATCTCACCATACATTGGTAAGATGAAAGGATGAAATCAATTAATTCAGACCTAACAAAAAGCATCGAAAGACGTGTTAAGGGGAAAAAAAATCTCATTTCAATATATATGTGTGTGTGTAGAGATATTATTTTTCAATTATTATAATTTCAAAATATTTTAATTTTTTAAATAAAAATTATTCTCTGTATTTAATTGAAAATTTTAAATATTAAAAATGTTATCATAAAATTATATTTTGACGTAAATATAATTATGCAAAATATAGTTGATAATTAAAATCTATATTACTTAAGAAAATAAAAAAATTATAAAAAAATAATTATACGAAATATAGTTGATAATTATATATGATTTTTATACGTGATGATAGTTTTCTAATTTATTGAGTTTTTAAATATTTTCTATATAACATTGTTATTATTGAACTTCAACATTAGATCTAAATTTGTTTATGGTCATGAAACAACTACAAAAATAGGTAAAAACAAAAAATAATGTTACTACTCAGTTACATTTAATGCTAAAAATAACTGTTTTATATTTGTTTAAAAAAACACATATATATTCTATTAGAGTTATTATATCTGTATATAATAATTGTTAAAACTTTTTAAAAGAATTATTACAAGAAACATATTTTTTTTCAAATAACATAAATATATATCCAATACTACTTTTTTTTAAAATTGATAGTTTGCATCTCTAAATTTCTGGAAGCTATACAACTGTAACTTGTTATTTTAAAAATTGATAGTTTGCATCTCTAAATTTCTGGAAGCTACAGAACTGTAACTTGTTATTATCTCTATACTTTGTTTGACGGAATCTTGTCTTACAGCTAGAGAGTATTCCTGCTTACACTATCTTGGGCAATCTAAAAAAAGTAAGAAATCAGAAAAATTTTCCTTCTCGTATTTGTTTCAAAAACACTTTTTTATTTTAAAAATAAAAATAAGGTGTCAGATATTCAAAGTGTGAGTTTAAATTCCACATTAGATAGGATGAGAAAAGTTGAACAATATATAAAAAAAGAAGAATACCCATAAACTTAATGTCTTAAGTTTTGGGTTGAAGGTGGTGTCATTCCCTTGTGTAGGTGTGGCTATCAGGCAAGCGTGTCCCGTATAAGTGTGTGAACGGTAGTATTCAAGTGTGAGTTTAAATTCCAAATTAAATAAAAATGAGAAAAGTTGAACAACATATAAAAAAGAAAAAGGTCCGTGTGAGTTTGACTCAGTTTTCATTCTTATAAAATCTTCTTAGTTTTATCTCTCGGATTATCCAAAACAAGGGAATAAAAACACTAAAACAAAGTTTTAAAAGCTGAGTGTCTTCGTTTTCTTTATCTCTCTTAGTTGTACTTAAGTTTTGACTAAGAACACAATATTTATAAGATACTTAGCAACAAGCATTTCGTATATGATATAAATATATTTCTAGCTTCAGCGAACTTTTACCATGTAAAAGTTGAAAATATTTCAAAACAAATATTTCTGATTTAAAAAGAAGAATCGTTTAATTGGGTTGGGCAAGTAAAAGGCATATAAAAAATATATAAAGAAGAAAGGCAGACAAATTTTGTATCTTATTTTATTCCTTGTATAGAAGAAAGATAAGAAAGTTTGCTTATTTACAACATAGATCATATGCTTATTAAAAGTAAATACTAAAATCATATTTTCATTTGAACGAACCATATCAAAATTAAGGACTATTTGGCTATCTAAAAAATAATTATATTTACAACACGCTTTTCTTGGATCCATTTCTTAAGTATATATCTCATCAAACCTTATTCTAGAATCTATGTTACAAAAATATGAATACTTCGAAAATCCTCATTCATCATACATTATTAAATATTTTCCTTTAAAAATTTATATATCAAGAGAATTCCGATTAAACTGTTTGTGTACGAGTAAAAATTTAGATCAATGTTTTAATTACAGTAAAATATAATACTTTGGAACAAAATAACTTTTCATCCTATTGTCTTGTTCATGTTTATAATCCTATAGGTTCAAAATAAAAATTTATTCTTCTTAAATTTTTTATTTTAAACGAGTGAGAAAAGATACACAAACGCACATTTGGACCAAAGGTGTAGCCACAGTTTGTGGATAACAGGAACAATGATAGCACTGGAGATTCTGCATCAATATGCTGCTTTTTAAATTTGTAGCATGACAGCGGAACTAACACATCAGCCTCTCAAAAAACCTATTCTATTTGGAGAGAATGGTATCAAACGATTCTCACCTTCATCAGATACCAGAAATGTTCTCTATTATGGGGTTTGTGGCTTTGGTTTGGATTTTCTTTGGATCCTGTACCTATCACCTTGATTAAAAGACTCATAAATGCTTTTCCCTTGATAGCAGTTTCTATACATCAGTTCACGGTTTCGAATTTTTTTCATAGATCATGTAATGCAGAATTGAAAGGAAATATGAAATACAGAAATATATGGGTGTTGCAGGCTTTGCAGGAATATTTATGAGATTTTTTTATTTTTTTTAAAAAAGACTCTCTAATCTTATTTTTATATCTTGTGTACCCGGACTGAAGTATTTCTTTGTATTTCATATTTATTCTATTTTTTATTTTATTAATAAAAAGATACAAACACATAATGTGAATGAGTAAAACTAATAATTTACTAATTTACAAGAATCATAATCCTTGTGGGAAATAAGACAACCTTATTCTTTTATTGTTTGCTTTTGTTCGGTTATCCTTCTCTTTTTGATCGAATTTTGTTCGTATCGTGTTCTTTTTCCGGTAGATTGTTCAGGTAAATTGTGCTTATTTTTCGTTGTTTTTTTTTTTTTTTTTTTTTTTTTTTTTTTTTTTTTTTTTTTTTTTTTTTTTTTTTTTTTTTTTTTTTTTTTTTTTTTATAGAATGAGCATACAATTCTTAGGATTGCTAATTATATAATAAATTACACAATCTTCTTTTGCATATGGACCTGGTTAATGTTGTTAATATTGTTGTTGGTAATGACTCTAGAACATCTTCTTTAGAAGGTGATGTTGTTGCTCGTAATAATGACTCTAAACAAGAAGATAGTTTAAAAGGGATGTCAAGTCTTGTTGATGATTCTGAACACACCTCTTTGATTCAGAATGTTGAGCAGATACAACTTATCTCTCTTATGATTGACTTGGCTCACTCGTTTAGTTTTGAGTCTTTCAAAAAAAAATTCTAAATTAACTATTCTAGATGAAAACTTGTTTCAAAATAAGTATTAAAATGTGAATATTGTGGATTCTAATTCACATTGGTTATTCTTGTTGCCATCATTCTAAGGATAGATAATAATAGTTCTAAACTTGTTGCTTCTGAAGAAAATCCTTATAGGATGTTGGTATGCTATAAGAGGTGGACAGATATTTTGGAGAAAGAGACTTTTAACTTAGACTATATATAATAGTCATGATTATCTAAGCCAATCACTCTAGATCACATAAAAATACTTTTATAGCTGTTGGAAAAATCATTAAAATAACTTCTCATGGTTATATTGGGGTTAAGTTTGATACTAGGGTGGTTGTTGGTTTGGAAGTCCAGGAATTTTATTTTAGCCCTTGTGGAAACTTAACTATTGTTTGTCCATGTCTTGTGAGGGTTGTAGTCGGGTGTTGGAGGAGTGTAGGTTACTTGGGCTCTTTCTTCTAAGTTTAAGGAGGAGTATAAGTTGATTTCTAAGTACTAGACCGATCAGATGGAGGAGAGGTTTCCTAGTAATTCAGATGAGTTGGAAGAGTGTGTTTAGAAAAAACTTGGAAGATTGAGGAAAGGTGCTTCCAAGGCTACTATAAACTTGTTAGAGTTGGTGCTACAAAGAAACAATGAGGGAGTGATTTGTGCATCTCATTTTTTATTTTCTTTCTTTTGTTTTGATTTTGAACATAAGAGATAAAACTCTTCTAACTCTTATATTGGTTTTCCTTAGTTTTGTTCATATATTTTTCCATATTATCCTTGAGAGTTGGTTTAGTAGATTGTTTTGTATCTTTCTTTATATGGGATTGGTTTAACCCTACGATTTTATTTTCTTTTCTTAATAAATTTTATTCTATGTCTAGTATGAGTTATAATAAAAACTATTTATATTAATTACAAGTATATATTGTTATAAGTTTTTTTAAAAGAAAAATCGTATTTATCTACAACAAAAATCACAATCTGTATGTAATGGATAAAATTCGTATGTAATTCAAAATTATCCACAAATTAAGTGTTAAGAGAAGGATTCAAGCCTAGATCCTTCCCCATACATACAGAAGTCATAACCAATACACCAACATCAATTTTGCAATCATATACTCATTATTATTATTATTATTATTATTCTTATTATAACTTTCCTTATTATTCTTCTGGTCAATATTAGTAAGTATAATATTAATAGTACTAAAATAATAATAGTATTTTTATTAATATTAATAATAATAATATTATTATTATTATTAATGATCAATTATAATAATAATATTAATAAATATAATATCAAAGTAATATTAATAATTATACTATTATTATTAATCATATTAATAAATAGTAATAATATAATAATAATAAGAATCAAAGTAATAAAAATAAAATTAAATATAATATTAATAATATTATTAATTATATAAGTTAATAATATATATTTTTACCAATTTTAATAATATTATTAATTTTTATCAATAATAATAATGTTAATGTAATTAATAATAATAATTAGTAATACTATTAAAAATAATAATAATGTTAATAATAATTATTATAATTTTAATAAAACTAATTATTAACATTATCTAGAAAAAAATCCGTAGGTAATTATATATGGATTCAGACCGGTATGTAAAATTCATATATAATAAATTCATATGTAATAAGTCTGTATCTAAAATTTATATGTAAATATTTGAATCCATAGATAATAATGTAATAGATCTGTATAATATTAAATTTAATGACATAATTGTGATTTAATGGCTCGCATTTAATGAAATAATTAATTTTTATTAAGAATTTATGAGTTTTTGTTTAATTAAAAGAAAGAAAATTAGGCGTTAGAAATCCTTAATTAAAGACAAACAATGATCCAAAGAATAATTATTAATCATGTCATTAATATAGACATAATCTTTGATAATAACATTGAGACTTTCTTTATATTTATTTAAAGATTGATTTGAGAGATAATTATTAATCATGTCATTAAAATAAACATAATCTTTGATAATAACATTGAGACTTTCTTTATATTTATTTGAAATAAAAGTATGTGAAAAGTTGAGTTGTTTAGATTAAAAAAAATTAAAAAAAATTAAGTGATGTGATTATAAAAATACTTAACAGATAAAATTGTAAGATAATATTATAAATTAATTTTAATTAAATAATAAATTATAATTTTATTATTATTATTTCTAAATTTATTATTATCATTTTTATTTTTGTTAATACTTTATTATTATTTTATAATAATTATTATTATTTATATTTTATTATTTTTAGTATATTATATTATATAATTAATCGTATTTATGTTATGATAATAATAATAATATAAATAAATTAATAATAAAAATTAATTATATAAAAATATAATGATATTTTAATGAATTTTAAAGGATTTATTGACAAATCTTCACAAAATTGTGAGAAAAATAAATTGTCTATTTTTTATTTTTATATATTATTTTACTCTTTTGTTTTTGAATTTTCTTCACTGTTATTCAGTATAATCATCTTTATAAATTCGTCGTTTGGAACAAGTAAACAATAAAAATTTGCTAAGATCGCAACAAGTGTAAAAAATAAATCATGTATTATCTTGAGGAAAAGTGGTTTAATAATCATATATGTAAGTAGAAAATTTTAAAGCTAGAAATTTAGGATGAAATTTAAAAGAAACATAATGATAGAATTAGTGAAAACAATTATTTACCAGCAATAGTCATATCCTAACTTGGGCTTAGCTTGTAAAAACTCATACAACCACACTTTCACCAGGCTTGCATCACACTTTAGAAGTCTTTTTTTTTTTTTTTTTTTTACCTTGTTGTAGTTCAATACTTGCATCAACTCTTCAACCAACTCACCCCCAAATTATCAATCAATGAAATGTAGGGTTTGAACATTAAAATTTGAGCCTTTTTACGCCAATATGAGTTTAGTATGGAGCTTGAACCTCCTTTTAGAAACTTGAATTAATTTTTAAACCATTTTCATGTCAAACATGCAACTGATTCAACTTGAACAATTCCACGAAATTGAGAATTTATGTTTAGATTTGGGTCTTATTAACCTTATTATTTGGTCTGAATATTCAAAAACTCCTGTAACTAGTTTTTTCACTTGGTTTGAAACTCAATTTACCTTGAAATTTGAGAACATATTAAATCAAACCCTTTTAGCTTGAACTAATCACAACCTAATTTGACTTAACACAGAAAATTTTATATAGATCAGACTTACATCTCATTTTAGAAGCTTAATATTAAGTATGAGCCTTTTGGCCTAACTTCCACAGCCTAAATTGAGTTTCACACAAAATTATGAAATGAAACATAACTTTTAGCACAAATTAAATACGAGTCTTTAAACCTAATATAATCATGATCTATCACTTAAGTTCCTCTTATCATAACACCACGTAATAAGAGTCTCCTTTTTTGTGAATTTTTGGGGAAAATTTATTCAAGATTAGAAAGAAAATCTTAAAGTAGAAAAAATAAAAACTACAAATTTAAAATTTAAAACTTTTGCATTAAAAAAGAGTAAAACCAAGAAACATATCTTAAACACGAACTTTTTTTAAATTAATTTACCACAGTGTTAATTATCTAAATGTAAGAACCTAGTTAGAAAATTTTAAACTATCATAAAAAGGTAATTAAAAAAATGACTACAAAACAACCAGCTGAGTGAAAAAAAAATGTTATAAATATAGGACTACTTAAATTTCTCAAAAAGAACAAAAGAAAATATTATGAAGAAAAAGGAAATAATAAGCATTATATATTATATTTTATCTTCTTTTGTGAACATAATATTACATGTTTATCTTCTTCCACCACATACGAAAATTGATTATTTATACGCTTAGGAAACTATGGATAATCACAAAAACTATAACATAATAGGTGATTGCCATCACACATGGAAAGCTAGATAGCATTTTAACACTACATCATAAAACTTGAAAGATGATTTTGGATATAACATGGATGAAGCTGCAGAAGAAGTTCAGAGGAGATAGTGGTGATGCATATATTTGAAGTTTATGACTACATAATGAGTCATTTCTTGGTAGTGTTTTTGGAGAAGATTTGTTGTATAGAGGGTGGTGGTTTAGTAAGGCCATAGCTTGAAGCATTTTCTCCCCTTGAAGGTGGAGGGTTTTTAGGGCAAAGAACATTTTGGATTGTAACCTTTTTAGGTGGTGCCATGGATGCTACACTTGCAAGAGCTACCCTTTACACCTGCAAATTAAAGGCTTTTTGAGAAACTCATCCTTTGTTAAGGCAAATTTATAGGGATATATTTCATCTGAGTTTGTATTAAATAGTCCAACATGTTGGTGTTTTGCCCACCATATATTCTCATGCATGCAACCCTAGATCACATCAGATTCTCCATTATTTGATATATTCATTTGTTTGATACTAACATGATAATGTACCATTCCAATGAACATATACAATCGATAATGTTTGTTTGATCTCTAAAATCAAAATATTTTACACTAACTATAAATGTTTAAAATTTGTTTAATTTTTTGATTTGGTTGACTAGCAGTTTGTTTTCGTAATTTGTCAGACCATTAATGTGGTGAAAATCTATATTCAACTCTTACATAGTGTAAAAGCTAGTCAAACCCACCGAAAATTACTATATCAAAGATTAGTTTATAAAATAATCCATTAAACTCGGAAAAGCTTAAGATAAAAGGAAGAAGAGAGAGAGAAAGAGAGAGAAGAAAGAACTAGTATCAAAAGAGAAATCAAAGGAGAAGGTAAAAATAATTAACTAGTGTTTAATACTGAAATTTAAATTAATAATACAAAAACATATTTGAAATAAGAATGATAAATAAATAATTAATCAGGTATTTGGCAACTGTGAAAGAAAAAAGATTTTTTTCCCCATTCTGGTGTACTTTTCAATTTTAATTCTTAAAATAGGTAGAAAAAATTTATTTACCAAAATGGGCAAATTCTGCCACGTAAATAAGCATAATTTCAAATTGGTCAAAATAAGAGTGACATGCTGGCGATTTCAATTAATGAGATTAATTAAAATCATTTCTCTCTTTGCAATCATTTTTTAATTATTTGATATTATGATTGTTAGGTTTAACAATTAATAAAAAAATAATAATCATTATATAATAATAATTAACAAATGATTTTTTAATTATTTAGCACTATGTTTGTTACTTTAACAATTAACAAAAAAATTAATAATAATAATTAACAAAATTGTAATAAAAAATTAAGGAACATACAAATTTATTTTAAATTAAAACAAAATAACATAATGATAATAATAATAATAAGAATAATTCATATGAATTTAATAATAATAATTATTATTAAAATAAAATAAAATAACATAATAATAATAATAATTAATAATAAGTGAATTCAATAATAATAAATATTTTTAAAATTAAATTTGTATGAAATTATTCTTCTTATTATTATTATTTAAATTAAATTCATATGAATTTAATTAAAATTATTCTTAATATTATTATCATTTGTTATTTTATTTTAATTTAAAATAAATTTGTATCTTTTAATATTCATGTTATAGTTTTGTTAATTATTATTATTATTATTATTTATTTTTTTAATTTTTAAACTTAAAAATCATATTATCAAATAATTAAAAAATGATTGAGGAGAGAGAAAAAATTTTAATTAATGTCATTAATTGAAATCGCCAACATATCATTTTTATTTTGACCAGTTTGAAATTATGTCTATCTAGCTGGTAGAATTTATCCATTTTGGTAAATAATTTTTTTCTATCTATTTTGTGAATTAAAATTGAAAAGTACACCAAAATGGGAAAAAATTGTTTCCCACACTTAACAAATTTTTAAAATATCAAAAATATTCTTATCATTTTTATTTTAAAATTTATTTATTATATAATTTTTTTTCTTTCTCATGTGTAATCAAGAAAAAATATGTTAATAAACTAAAAGTTATAAATATCTCATTTTAACAAATTCTTGAAAAATAAAATAATCATTAACATTTCATTGATTGAAAAAACAAATTTTTATATTGCATAATAAACAATTGTCCATATTTATCTGTTATAGTATATATGATAGATATTTCTGAATATGTGAGAGAGAACAAAAGTTATTTAATATATAAATCTTAAAATAAAATAATAAGAATATTATTGGTATATTAAAAAGTGATTTAACAAGAAACAATTTATATAGTGTAGGAAGTAATTTCATTGCGAGTTGAATACACGTTCAAATAGGAGTACGTTCAAATAGGAGTTAAACATACAGTTACTTTTTATTAATAAATCTATCATATTAAGTTTATAAATACTTTTTTAATATTTTTAACACACGTTACTATTTATAAACTCGACGTTTTGTTGACAAAATCAAGTTTTGAAAAAATCAAATTCAAGGAATATAAACCAAAATACGTGTTAATGAAAACGGATCTTATTTAAGCCTTTCACTTTCAAACTCAATTTTGTTAGATCTTATTTAAGCCTTTCACTTTCAAATTTAATTTTGTTGACTCTATGTTTTATTATTACAAGAATATATACTAACCATGGTCAAAATAATGTAATTCGTTTTCTTGATAACCTTTTAGATAATGGTGCAGGAATTCAGGATAAAAAGGGAGATACGGTCCTGATAGAAGTGAATTTGGAAAGCATAAACTTTTTTAAGGTTGGAATAGCTTGAATGGACTCTGTAGACCCTTGAATTCATTTGGAGTTTTTCAGCTTTTTCCAATACTTTTCTTCAATATATACATTGCCATCCACTATTTCCTTAGTAAAAGTGGAGCTCAAATTTATTTTAGAGGATAGTAGACCCAAGGATGCTTACTTTGGTGTCTTTTGTTTATTACAAGAAAGAAAAGAAATCCCTGTAAATAAATAAACATATATCCTTCTAAAAGAAAAAGACCACAAAAATAATAGAGCACAGAAATTCTATCCTCAAATTCCTTCATTCTCATGGCTAAGGTTACCAAACAAGGAACATAAGAATCGGTTTTAGAAGTATGACATAATAAAATTTTGAAAATAGATGAAGAATGAAGATTACTAAGTTAAAAATTATATATATATATATATATATATATATATATATATATATATATATATATATATATATATATATATATATGTGTGTGTGTGTGTGAAAACACACAAATGATTTGTTTATTATTTATTAAAAAAATCATTATCTTTCTAAATCTCAAAATATGTGATCTCTTATTTGAGATGACTTTTCGTAATTTCTCTTTTTGA
>Ga0209489_110262_pt1 | contig 10734 bp, 5 predicted proteins | sample SiratrowhiteBW_FD_187527 | JGI IMG/M metagenome (GOLD analysis project Ga0209489, IMG submission 187527) | Root nodule microbial communities of legume samples collected from California, USA - Siratro white BW (SPAdes) (version 2) | ecosystem: Host-associated > Plants > Roots > Nodule | place: USA...
TGGATGAATCCAAATCCTCCCAGGTTGACATAAAACTCTTTTTCTTTTTGGAGAATCTCTTCTTCTTTTCTTTCTCCTCTTTTTCTTCAACCTGATCAGGACATTCTAATTTGAAGTGTCCTGGCTTCTTGCAGCCATAGCAGATTATCCTTTCATCTTGCTCCTTGCCATCTTTAGTCCTGAACCTTCTTTCATTTCTCTTACTCTCTTTCTTTCTCAACAACCTTTTGATCTTGTTGGTGAGGATGGAGATCTCCTCATCAGACTCTGTATCATCTGATGTATTGTCTATATCTTCAGAAGCTTTGGGTGGTACCTTTTTCTTTACATTTTTTCTAAGATGATTTCAAAGCCAAAATCTTCCCTTTTGTTGAACTTGCATCATTATGTACGACCTGCTCATATATAATAAGAATACCTACCAATTCCTCTAGGGGCATGGCCTTAAGATCTTTAGAAGTTCTGAGAGCAGTTTCTTGAGCTCTCCATTTAGCAGGTAAAATTTTGAGAATTTGATAATTGATTTCATATTGACTAATAGTTGACCCCAAAGATCTTAGACTGTTTAAGATAAGTTGCAAACGAGAAACCATAGATTGTATAGATTCATGATCTTCTATAGCAAACATTTCATATTGACGTTTAACCATAGTCAATTTATTTCTTTTTACCTCTTTTGAACCTTCATATGTGAGAGCAAGTGTATCCCACATCTCCTTAGCACTAACCATGGCATGTACCTTTGACATCTCTTCCTCGGATAAAGCACACATTATAAGGTGCCTAGCTTTAGCATTATTTTGACAGATGCGTTTTTCCTCCTCAGTCATATATTCAAAAGGAAGCAGTTCTCCTAATTTATCAATCAATGTAGGTATGCCATTTTTAATAATATTAATTAACTCCATACCATTATATTGGATGAAGCCAATCATCCTCATCTTCCAAAGCTCATAATTTTGGCCTTTGAACAAGGGTAGTCGACTCATGTGTAGTCCGTCTCCTTCCATTGAGTTCCTATAGGATTGTGCCTCAAGTCCTGTGAAGAACTAACCCATGAGGTTAGCTCTGATACCAACTGTAGGAACAACTGGCTCCAGAAGAGGGGGTTGAATGGAGCCTGAACTCAATTTGCTATAAATAGAAACCACCAACCAAGGCAAAAATATATAAGCACAGATAAAGCAGTTTTATACTGGTTCACCCTAATCTCTTGGGCTACGTCCAGTTCTCCCTTAAACAAACTATTTAAGAGGTTCCACTATTTAGCAAATAGTTACAACGAGTACACAAACCTCTCCAGGTTATACCAGTCCCAATCTTCCCCTGAGATCAAGACCACTCAAGAATTAAAGAAATACTCTCAAAGAAGAGAACAATGAAAGCTCACAAGGGTTTACTTCACAATGGTGAAGAATTACACAATGGTTTCACACAACCCAAAACTCTATATGCTCTCTATAGCAGATTGACAATAAACACTCAGTATATTTTCTTCAATGTATTATATGATGTATTTCTCTTCTTGCTTCTTGTGGTTGTATCTTCTTCAACTTTGCTCCTCTATATGTAGCTTTTTAGAAACTAGCCGTTGGGATGCTTGAACAGAGCAATCTTGACTTTATGATGTATAGAGCTCAAACTGAAAATATTTCTCTAATATTTTAAACTGCATTAAACTTGATTATTTCTGTATAAGAAATAATTAATTTAAAATAACATAGAGAAATTATATTTGAGATACTCATCAATAATTTGAATAATTTCTACTATGAACAGATTTGAATGTTACTACACATTGTGACATAAATTAATCACATCTAAATAGTCCATAATAATTTGAATAATTTCCATTATGAACAAATTTCAACGTTAGAGCACCATATGATATAAAATCTATTTTAAATCAAATCAATAACATATAAAAGTAAATAGTAAGAAAACTTATCTCTTTATAGACCATGTGTCTCCTGCTTTAATAATAATAATAATAATAATAATGTTAACTGCGCAATGTATATAAGTTATCAAATATAAATATATACTTGAGTTTTGGTATCATCAAAACTTTATCAAATGATTTGATCATCTAAAGAAACTTTGGACCGTCTAATGTTCAATAGAAAGCATCTTTTGTGCACTAATTTGGTGAGAAAATAGTATAAGTTTATGGGGAAAAAACATCGTTTGCAAACTAAGGTTTAATGGTCCTTGAGGGGGAGATAGATAAAGATAAAGTTTAAAAAGCAACAAGAATATAAAGAATATGAAAGATAAACATCATACAAGGAAGGAAAATTGTTAAAGCAAAGTTCAATAAATCTTATTTGATGTTGATTAAGTGTTCTACAGAAATTCATAAAGCATTAAATCTCAATAGACACAAGTGCCTAGTCTGGCCGACAAAACACAACATCTTGCTTATATATCTTTGTCTGGTATGCTTTTGCTTTTAAATAGACAATAGAAACATATAGTCTGAAGCATTTTATGATACATGTTAAATACTTATATATGTGCATTCTATGTATGCAGAGAATGTTTGCCTATCTCTTCTTTTCTTACAAGAGGATTTCACAAAAATGTGTTAAAGATATCTTAAAGAACATGTCTAAGTTGCTCCATGCCAACAACTTTTCTAAAAGGTAGAATGTCAATAATGTGAAGACTATCAATTTTTTTAGGTTCTACACTTTACTATAAGTTGGAATAAAAACTATTTGACCTAAGCGTGATAAGTCATATCATGTATCGAAAAGTTGTATAAAGAGGAGATATATATTTAATATTACATGAAAAGCATTTTATTCATCTATAAAATTGAACATGGACAAATGTAAGATGAAGAAGAAAAACTTCTCCAAACCTCATGACTCCAAAGGATTCGCAATAGTTCTTTTTCTTCCAATCTCTCTATATAAAAGATATTTTGAAGAAGAAAGGTTAATGACGATAACAATGATAATGCTCTAATAATCTTAAGTAATCATCAAGTTTTAATTTGTGAGAAAGAACATTGTTTATGTACAATAGCAATCTAAAAGGACAAACTTTATTTGTATTCGTCTTAGGATGTTATCTCTCTTTGTTGGGAGAATTCGAGGGGACATAACCGGGAAGATCTCATAAGAATGAAAAATGGGCCCAACATATAAAGGAATGACACCCACCTTCAACCCAAAACCTTAAGACAGTAGGTTTATGGGTCTTCTTTCTTATATATTGCTCAACTTACTCATTTCTACCCAATGTGGGACTTAGACTCACACTCGGATACCCAACAATCTCCCTCTCAAGTGAGAGTCCCTCTTCTACACTCCCCATCTCGTATGAGCCGGTCACCGTCACGTCGGTACGAACCTTCAACTCTGATACCACTTGTTGGGAGAATCCAAGGGGGCATAACCAGAGAGATCTCATAAGAATGAGAAATAGGTTTATGGGTCTTCTTTCTTATATATTGCTCAACTTACTCATTTCTACCCAATGTGGGACTTAGACTCACACTTGGATACCCAACAATCTCCCCCTCAAGTGAGAGTCCCTCTTCTACACTCCCTATCTCGTATGAGCTGGTCACCGTCAAGTCGGCGCGAACCTTTAGCTCTGATGACACTTGTTGGGAGAATCCGAGGGGGCATAGCCTGGAAGATCTCATAAGAATGAGAAATGGGCCTAACATATAAGGGAATAACACCACCTTTAACCCAAAACCTTAAGGTAGTAGGTTTATGGGTCTTCTTTCTTATATATTGCTCAACTTACTCATTTCTACCCAATATAGACTTAGACTTATACTTGAATACCCAACACTCTTTTAGGGAGCGAATTATGTAATCTTTATAATCACACTTCTTTGTTAACCAAAGTTGCTTGGCCAAAAGTGATTGTATTTCAAAAACAATATTTGTGTTAGTCAAGAGCAGTTGTATTTTAAATAATACTCAGTCTGGTTATATTTCAAATAATACTCAATCTTATTTAAGAATGATTGTTATTCAAATAATACTCAATGTTTAGACAAAAGTAAGTGGGATCCAAAGAATACTTTGTCTTATTATATCATACAATATTAGTTTCTCATTATAACTTAATCATGTTGATCAACAACTAGACATGGTTTAGACATTGAGTATAAATTTATATCTTTATCATTTTGAATTACATATTATTGATTTGCAGCTAACTAAAGAAGAAAAGTTGTACTAAAATGAATTTTACAAAGTATTTTTAACCATGCGTTTGTCAACTTGAAGTTCCATATGTCAACTTGAAGTTGCATTTATCTTCATCATATGCTTTTCTCACAAACAATCTTTCGCAATCTGTATCTCAAGTTAAAATTTTGTTTGATCCATTTAATTGCTTTAATCATATGTTAATTTGCAAAAATTATAAAAAGTTTTAAATATCCAGTTGAATCATTCCTTGTATTTTACGAATTTTCATATCAATTCACATTTAAAAAATTTATTTAATTTAAATCTGTAAAAATAAAATAAATTATTAAGTACTCGTGTTCCACTCTGAAGCATGTTAAAATGGTGCATGGGAGATAAAATTCCGGGAAAGAAAAAGACTAGAATGAAAACAATTTGCCGGGTCAGTGGTGCTCGTGCTACTGATACATAGTATCCAATTGAACAAACCAATTATAAATTAAAAATACTATCGTGACAGGCAAAAATTCTCAAAATTAAATTCTTGTAATGTTGAATGAGGGATCAAAGAAAAAAAAAATTCCCTGACAACAAAAAAGGAAGAATTTAACAAGAGAACAATATAAAAATGTTTCCTGTATCTTTCTCCCCGTCCTATAAATGATACGTAAATGTGATATTTTTTTTTAGAAATTTTCATGTAATCATGATATATTACTAAAAACTTTTTAATTTATAATAATTAATGTAAAATTTATATTTAAGATTTATAATTGACAATGTAACAAAATTGTAAAATAAATAATAACAATAATATATTCCAATTAAGTAAATTAAGTTATTTGATCATGAACTCGCTTGGCCTTACCTCTCAACTCGACAAACGGCACGTGTTGATGAAATATATAGCGTTTGTAGTATTGAGATTAATTCTTGTTTGGATTACCGTGTCATTTTATGACCTAAAAACCCACTATTTTATTCTACATAGTAGATCATCCCATCAACCCACTTCTACGTGAAGTGGCTTAAATTTTTCATCATCCTCCTTAAAGCGAGTGGAAAACCAAGTACCTCATTTTTCCGTCCTATAAAATTGTACTCCTAAAGATGCAATCAAACTTTAGTAGGAAATAATGTCATCGATTCTATATCCTCGGTATGTTGTAATAACGCCTCATGCATTTGGTAGGAACACCTTCGCCTCCCTTTCATCGGAGATTTAATGTTGTTATACTTTGAAGTTGTGTGGAATTGCAATTATAGGTATACAAGTTTAGGATTTTCTTGACCTGAAATGGATATACCTTTGTTTAAAAAAGACATGAAATCTTCGAATAAAGGAATTATTATTACCTTCCATACCCATGTATCAGAAATTTTATTTATGTCAGTAGTATGAGGATATTTAAAAGCACAGACGCAAGAAGTAAATGAACTTTTACTTATGTGTAACAAATGTTGTTTGTCTAAACGCCAAAATAAATGCAAGGAATGAGGCTGGTACATAGTAGTAATTTTGGATAAAAATATATTTTTCAAATTTATATTCTAAGGAGTGAAATAGTTATGGTTTTACAAGACATTCATATACCTCCCAGACAAAACCTAGTACAAGTGTGTGCAGTTCTTACTAGTTCCACCCATAATCTTTACAACATATTGGTGAGGTTTAACACCGACCAAGCCTTGAATGTATTAGAGAGCAGCAGACACAAGAAATGAGCGAATCCTCTGCAACAACTCAGCCTTTATGGTATCAGGAACGGAGGCTGCGAAAAACAAGTTTGACAAGTTCTCTACGCTGTCAGTTGGACATTTTTGCGAAAAAGAAAACACATTCCGTGCTATATAATTGTTCAGTTTCTAATGTTCAAATACGTAATACCCTGCTCAGTAAGGCCTACATGAATACTACTTAATAGATTTTGAAGAACTTTGGGTGGTGTGAACCTAATGAGGAGCTTCAATCAACTAGATACCAATTTTCTATATGCACAACCAACAACAGAAAAGACTTGTCGTTTGAATGAGGTCGGCAACATAGATCAGACAACGTTAATAAGGTTGGTAATCTTTTATATGCAGGAAAGAAAAAGAAAAGAAATTCAAACTACGAAACAATTAATTCTCTACCTCGGCCCTTTGGAGTAATTACATGTACAAGTTCATCAACAGTAACATTATTCCTCCCTTTCTTCTTCACAACGGCTCTGCAGTAAAAAGTACAATAAATTCCGACTTCACACAAGTGTTTATCAAAACAAAAAGGTAGAAACAATCAGAAAAGAAAAACAGGATGAGATAAAACAGCAAAGTTGAAAGAATGTACAGCCAGGGAGAATACCTGATATCACCATGAAAGAAATAACCAATTTAAGATTTTCAATTGAGCCTTATTATGACATATGAGTACATCAGATTATATAAAGATAAGAACCTAGAATAAAAGACCTTTGATTCATCATCCTGGTAGTTTTGTTCTTTCCTGAATCAATGGTCTTTGCAAAGAATAAAGAGAATGAAAAGTGTGTACAAACTGTTTCCAAGGTCAGAAGAATGTATACACAAAATTGTAATTTTATTCCTTAATAGGATAGAATAAAAATATGACTATAGGCAGGCATAGGGACTCTTCTTATTATTATTGGTTAAACCGTCAAACCATTATTAATCAATAAGAAGAATTATTAATCAATAAGAAGAAGAAGAGTCCATACTACTGCCCATATTTAAATTTTTATTCTATCCTATTAAGGAATAAAATTACAGTTTTGTGTATACATTCTTCTGACCTGGGAAACAGTTTGTACACACTCTTCATTCTCTTTATTCTCTGCAGAGACCATTGATTCAGGGAAGAACAAAACTAACAGGATGATGAATCAAAGCTCTTCTTCTATTTCAAGTTTTAATCTCTCTTATCCTTATATAATCTGATATACAATGTCATAATCAGACTAAATTGAAAATCCTAAATTGGTTATTTCTTTCATACTATGGAATCATTTTGTGTATAGTCACACAGGTCTAGTATTAAGTGTTAACTAAAGCATGTAATGAAATTTAGCACTACATACACACAGCACGAGATAGATACAATAAGCGGACACCAAACCAAAGGTAGAAGTAATTCATTAATTCCTTCGGTCAAACTTAAAGTTGCATCTACATGTCTAGCGTTAATAAGAACTCTAAGCCAGAGTCGTCAACAGCAGTAGCAGATAGGGGAGCAGAGTTTCCACCTCCTAAAAAGCTATAGCAGGATACTGCTATTTGATCATAAGTATACGTGTGTGTTTATATGCAGCACATAAAAGTTAAACCAAATTCTGTTTGAATTTAATAACCAAGAGGTCCAAAACCAAAACAACAAACCAGTCAATAACCCTGGAAGCTGTCAGAATCACCACCGGAAACATATCTGTAGTTGCTGGAAGTTGACAGGGAGTTGAGAGGTCTGAATGATTAAGGGGTTTGGAGGGAATACTCACTTGCGTAAGTGATTTGTGAAACAAAATGAGAAGTTTTACAGAAGGGTTTTACTTTTTTACCCTTAACAAAATCAGTAACCGTAAGCCAAAACATCGCCATTTTGGGGTCTTCTCTTAACAGTAATCATAAACCAAAACATCACCCCTTAGGGGTCTTCTCTTTCAGCTGCTTAGGTTAAATGAGAGACAACACGCATAATGCAAAAACATGTAAATACACAAGCAATTACAGCCAGATAAGGCAGCATGATGGTGGCGGCATGATGGTGTGACACAACGTGACCCACCATTGTGGTGGGTAGCCGCTCCGGCACTATAGCTGCACTATCTCACGCCATTAAAGACTATGATTGGATCATTATACATCTTTGTTCATCCCGTACAACATAAGACAACTTGAACTTCTTTAGGATAGAATAAATTCATGGTGCTAATGAAAATTTCCTTTATAGTTGGAATTCAGAAATAAGTTAGATTAGTAATTTAATTTGATGCAACAAAATGCATGTGGTCTGTGATATTCTAAACCAAAGGACATAATGTCAGATGCCAAGAGTATCATAATCTTACATGTCTTTTGTCAAAACAGACTATGTTGAAAACAAATTAAAGGTTGTAAGCATAGGAGAATGAGTTTGCCTTGTGGTTTCCCTAAGTAAGAGTTTCTACACAGAAAATCAAGAAGCCACCCTTGTGTTACTGCTCCGAATGGTAACTGGAGTCTGACATAGAATGTCAAATATTGAATTTCAAATTTGAATGATTCTGTTTTCCCCTCTACTAGAAAATACTTATTTTGTTTTTTCGTATACTCAAAAGGGCATGTAGAACTTCTATATGTTGTCCAATTGATGCCATTCTGTCAAGTCGACTCAGTTAGCGATAAACCCTGAAAATCACTTACTGAATTGATAACAAATAACCCTACAAGGCTAACCCAAAAAGTGCCCAGCAAATGCCTTTCATAAAAAGGATAATGATGACAAACGTAAAATAAAATGAAAATGAATTTAATTGCCATTTACTGTTAGCATAATAGACTGTCCTATGGATTGACGTGATTAAACACCTTGTTCTCACATATTGTGGGAACACAGGGTCGAACCCAACAGGGTGCAAAAGCTCATTTGACCAGCGGCATTTCCAGTAGCATGAACCAGATTACTCCTTAGTCTATTGGCTAAGAGAAACCCATAGCATGAATTAAAAAAGTATAATACACTGCCAACCAGACTAAAATCATAGTGTATGGACTTTAAATGGTATTTATTAACGTTAACAAACATGTCTTATTATCTTATGTGACAATTGTTTTTCCACAGATATCTTCATTTGGAGACAGGACAGACCATACTGAGGGGAGATCATTACCCATTCTCCACAGTTTCGTTATATTTTTGGTAAGTGCGTATGCTATTTACTAAATAAAAAAAAAAAAAAATACCTGCAAAGAGCTTTCATTTCATCCTTCCAACCACAGTCAACAAGCCTTTCCCTCAACAGCTCCATGAGGCGCTCCTTCTCGCCAGTCTCGATCAACTTCACAGCCATTCAAGAAAACCATCAAAAACTAACAAAATAAACTAACCTTTCAAAACCCATAATAGCGACTCCAACAAAAAACCAGCAATTGAAACTTGAAACAGACCAAACAAGTAAAAAGACGAAACCTTGATGTTGATGAGCTCTTGAAGCGTGGGTTCCCTTTCAGGGGCATTTTCGACCACATCTGGCGTGGGGGGTCGATTCACCGACGCCTTCAGCTTCCTTGTGTTCCACAAAACAAACAAACCCAATTACGCAATGGTAAGAGGATAGTAACATTTTTATTTGATCTTTTAAAAAGGGTTTTGATTTGAAGGAAGAAGGAAGTGGGAGTGAAGGCGTGAAAGGAATTGTTAATGCTCACATGGTAGAATAAAAGGGTAGTTAAAGTTACAGATACGAATTGTTGAATAAATTACAGATACGAATTGTTGAATAGAGATGACGATGATGAAGATGAGGTCCGAGCAGAAGGAGATGAATTGCTAAGGTGCCCGAACGCCCTGTCGCCTATGCCCTATCTCGTCTTTGCCTTCCACACTGCCACCAAAACTTCTTTTCCTTTCAACCTTAAAGGGGCTATTTACTTTTAGAAATTAGAGCACAAATATAAATTACTTCTATGTTGCTCATAGATTATACATAGTTGTTTCACCACTATATATATTTGCTTCCTATATTTAATAAATATTTAATATGTAAATAATTTTTTCATTATTTTTATTTTAAAATTTATTTATTAAATATTTTTTCTTTTTTATGAATCACGTACACAAAGTACAATTAAATAAAAACAAAAATTGTTAAATTCTTTCTTTTTTTAAAAATATTAACAAATTTTCTTCATAAATAATTAAAAAATCTAATAAATATTAAAGAATATTTATATTTTTTTAAGTAACATTGAATTTGTTATAAAAATTAAATATTTGAAAATAATGTGTTAAACTGAATTTTTAAAATTAATCATATTAAATTGTAAATATCTTAACAACATCTAACATTATTTTATTATTGTTAAGAAAAAAAATATAAGAGAGATGTTTATGTAAATTTGAGAAGAAGAAAAATTATTTAATATATAAAATAACAGGAACATTATTGGTCTTTTAAAAAATTATTAAGTGCAAGAAACATTTTGTATCGCGTAAGAATAAACTGCCTAAATTACATATATATATATAATTATTAATAAAAAAATTCTACAATTTTTTTTTATTTTTTATAGTTGTCTTTGGTATATTAACTTTATTATTATTATTAATATAATTCATTTTATCAATTTTATTATCTATAAAAAAGTTAACTATGATAAATAATAATTATCATTAATATTATATAATTATAATATTATAAAATTAACATAATTAAACACTTATTTTGTAATTTTTTTCATGATAATTTTTATTTTAGTAATTTTTAATTATATTTATCTATAAAAAAAATGAAGAAATTATCTTCTTAATTACTTTTGTAGTATATATATATATATATATATATATATATATATATATATATATATATATATATATATA
>Ga0209489_110263_pt1 | contig 10732 bp, 8 predicted proteins | sample SiratrowhiteBW_FD_187527 | JGI IMG/M metagenome (GOLD analysis project Ga0209489, IMG submission 187527) | Root nodule microbial communities of legume samples collected from California, USA - Siratro white BW (SPAdes) (version 2) | ecosystem: Host-associated > Plants > Roots > Nodule | place: USA...
CATGCTAAGGTAATTAACTCTAAGTTTAATTATCTGTATTACAATTAGCTATATAATTCAAATTTATGATCATTGAACTTGAATTACAGTGCAATAAGCAAAGAGGAAGTTGGGAATGTGGATATTATGTTATGCATTGGATGAGAACTATAACAAGAGCTGCGATCATGAATTCTTGGGAGCATGTAAGTTATTCTTTTATAAGTTTATAATATATGTCAAATGTTTGTTAATTTTGAAATTCTAAGACTAAACTTTGCACATTTATTTCAGGTTTTTATAGATACAGAGCCATTGGCAAGGTCTGACATAGAAGAAGTTCAACAAGAATGGGCAAAGTTTTTTCTTAAAGTTAGAAGTACATCTTAGTATTAGAAGTTTTCTTAATGTATTACAAGATCATTTTAGTGTACATTGCTATATATATTATTTGTTGGACTATTTCAGAATTAAATTATATGAACTGAAAATGAATTAAATCTGGTTGTGGAACTGTTTGCAGGTTGGGTAGTAGCTAATTTAATCTGTTTCTTTAAAAAAAAACATACATACAACGTCGGTTAAGGTCAAAAACGACGTAGTGAAGGACTCACCACGTCGTTTTTTACCATAACCGACGTGGTGTTTAATATTATTATTATTTTAAGGAGTTGCACCATGTCGGTTTTGTCCCAAAAACGACATGGTGAAGAGAAAACCCACGTCGGTTGGATTCCCAAAACCGACGTGGGTTTTCTCTTCACCACGTCGTTTTTGGGACAAAACCGACGTGGTGTAACTCCCTAAAATAATTATTATTAAACACCACGTCAGTTTTGGTTTTCTTAACCGACGTAGTGAGTTCAATCACTACATTGGATATTAAACCGACGTCTGATTCAACGTCTCCTGGGTCAACGTCGAGTTGAAAACCAACGAAAAAAGCCTCTTAGAACTGACGACGAAGGCTATTTTTCTACTAGTGAATGATCCATATATATGGATACGTTTGAATAATTCTTTTGGAAAATAAGAAGAAAAAGAAAATAAATATACTATAGACAATGTAAAATATGCAGATATATATGAGGACTGCATGAGATGTTGGTGTTTAATTAAAGACGGAAAAAAGCATTAACTCATGAGTAAAAAGAAGAAAATGAAAATATGTATGAACTAACGGATCGGCGAAGATGAACGATGGTTATTCCGCCAGCGTTATACAAGTACATGTTTCTGCAGGGTGTTACAATGCCGACCCTATCGCTCTTCACGTTCAAAACTATGTTGTCATTACTGTCTCTGACTTCGGTTTTTTCACCCACACGATACCTCTCCCTTGTGACCACTTTAGATTAACTAAAAAGAATAGACATATTTTAATTTTAATATAATAATAAAAAAATTATAATCTTAAGATGAATTCTTATTAAGAATGAATAGACAACGTAAAAGACATATTAAAATAAATCTTAACTATCGGAGTACATATCAACACATTGCTATGTACGCATATGATCATATTTTGGACCCATGGTAAACGATTATCTGAACATGTACTATGTTGGAACCATGCACAGAGGCTCATATACCTGGAACACAGTAATGAGGGGTGACGATCGGGGTGCCAAAGGGTGCTGATAATTTATTTGTCATATTTGATGGTTTCAAGGATCAGGCAGGAAGAATATGAGCTTAATTTGTACAATCAGAAACTCATGCTTTGTTTTATATATATTATCTGCAAAGGTAAAGCATGTCATTGTTGGAATAGATTTTCTTTGTGGACAACGATCAACTTCTTATGATGACTAATCGTTTTGAATTCATGAAAAGGTAAACTATTAAGTTATTTTATTAAGCTTGTTTAATGTGATAACGATATAAAGGGTTTCTTGTAAATCTAAAATATATATATATTTTTATTATAAAAGATTTATATTTTTTATAATATTTTATATATTCAAGCAATTTATTTATTATAAAATTTAGTGTTATATATACATATATTCAATGTGAAAGCATACACTCTAAATTATAGCTTGTTTTTGTAATGCAGATGATGATATAGCTTGTTCCATATCACTAAAATTTATAATAAACGCTATGAAATATGTAGGTTGTATTATAACTAAAATTTGTAATAAGTAAATTATTTTAAATGTAAATAATATTTAAATTTATAGAAAATAATTTGTATTGTGATATGTTACTGTTCGGTCGATTAATCTACTTTAATCAGCAGGTCTTTGGTCTGTGTCGGTTCTTCAAGTCTATATGTGGTCATCTTCTTGCTTTATTTTTGGATTAGTCTTTGGTCTCGGAAGGAGTCTATGCAACACTCAAGTTAGTCGATATGAGTATTATAGGATGATTTGAATTAGAGTAACAATACTTTACGTTTTGAAAGTATCTTTTTATTTATAGGCTTTACTTGGACTTCTTAGTAGATGGGCCAGAGCCCAAATTCTTGTGGGTCCCATATTCGCTTTCCTTTGCGTGTTATGTATGATAATCGTCACGTGTATGTTATAGTAATTTTAGTGAGAGAATGGGCATGTCAATGAAGGAATGGTGATGTCGGTCGATCGATGAATGGTTGGCCAATCAGTTTGGTAGTACACAAGCCGCCCAAGTCCTTGACAATATTTATTGTATCCGAGGAAGACTTAGTAAAAGGTAACCTTGTTGATTGTGCAAGCTTGAGACTTCATATTCGATCGGCTTTCGAACCATAATGTTGGTTGGTGCGAAAGGTAACTTTTCGAAACATTTCGATTCAAATTCTCTTTTTGCGTGTGATGATATGAAGGTCACTCGTTTTGAGTCTTTGATCGCCCCTTGATCGAACTGTCACAGGAACACGACGTTTCACATGCGCCATGCGATAAACAACAAAAGTGGTAGTCCATTTCACGTTACCATCACTTGTTGTACTTATCGGTCCACCTAGTCCTCGGCTGAGCTCTATGCATATATTTTAAAGGTAAATAAATGACTTCCTTCTCTCTCTATATTTCATTACAAGAAATTTTTCGATTTACCTACAGATTATTACATATAGATTTTTATTCGTAGATAAATTTAGTATTACCTATGGATCTATTTCATACAAATTTTATCTACAAATTTTACCTAAAAAAAATTCATAGGTAATTACACACAAATTCTAATTCATAGGTAAATTTGACAGTACCTACAAATCTTACTTACGGAAAAATTCGTAAATAATTACATATGGATCCAAATCCATATGTAATTATGTATCCATATGTAACTATGTACAGATCTAAATCTGTACGTAATTACCTACGAATTTTTTCATAAATAATATTAATAATTAATTTTGTTAAAATTATTATTATTATTAACATTTTTAATATTAATAATAATAACAATTATTATTATTAAAATTATTATTATTATTAGCATGATATAATTAATAACATTATTTTTATTATATTTAATATTAGTTTTACTAATTTTATTATTATTATTAAAATTATTAATATTACTAATATCATTATTAATATAGTTAATAATATTATAATTATTATTAATATTATTAATAATATTAATAATATGGTTAATAATATAATTATCATTGTTATTTTTAATATTAATATTAAATTTATTAATAATAATATTAATATTATTAACATTATATTATTACTATTATTATTACTAATTTTATTATTAATGATATTTTTAATAATATTAATATTCTTGGTACTAATATTATTAATATTATAATGAATACTATTATTAATATGATTAATATTATTATTTGTAACATCCGATATTTTCATATAATATGAACTTTATTGCATAGGAATTATATAATAAACCTAAATATAAATATCTATACATTCATCATATATTTTAAAATATACTTTTCCACAAAATACTTAATATAATTATCTTCGTACAGTCACAAAATAAAATAAAATTAAATTAAATTAAACTTCTCCATCAGCTGAATAAGGAATTAAGCCACTTGTCATGTGTAATACACTATCATCGCAAATTTAAAAACAAAGCAAACACTACACAAAAAGAAGGATAAGCTATAGTTTTTATAAAAAATGTATTTTCATACATTAAATTTTTATATCAACCATATGACAAAAAATCAAGCTTTCATAATTCATCTTCTTAACCATCACATTATCATTCACACATCACATTCATGTGACACATTCCATATAATCTGATCCAATCGGTTATTTTTCAAATCGTAGTACGGTCATATTAATTTGTCAATCCATATGATCTCGTATAATCGTTTTTTGTTTCACATTGTAGCATGATCATATTAACCTATCAGTCCATATGATCTGATCCAATCGGTTAATTTTCACACCGTAGCAAATCATATTAACCTATCAATCCATATAATATGGTCTAATCAGTTCTTTTTCACATTGTAGCACAGTCATATAAACCTTTTAATCCATATAAACGGGTCTAATCAGTTCTTTTTCACACTGTCTTACAAAAACTTCAAGGATGAATTTTTCAAAGTTTAGTTTTAGGGGATGGGTCAGCCGTAAGTTTATAATGGTGATGTACCCAAGTTTTCATTGTACTGGACTAGAGCCCTAACACGATACAAGTTTGGTTGAGATCCTGTATGATAGACGCAGACTTGGCAGCCATTTCGGTCTTAGACCAGCTTTCCCGTTGCATTTTCACCCAAAGACTCCTTGGTACCTTTTGGTCTGAGGCCAGAGTAGTGATGTTCTCGATATGTTTTTCCATTTATTTTGTCATTCTTTATTTTTGTTGACTAATCATTTTATTATTTTTTCAATATTATAATCACAATGAATCCGCCTGGTGGCAACAATATCTTTCGCAACCTCTTGAAGAAGAGGTAACCGGGTTCAACTGACAGCACTACAAGAAAAAAATTATTTAGAGACAAATTTTTAAATACCAAATGAAATGGTTACTAATTGTGACCAAAATGGTCACCAAATTAGATTTTGGTTGCTAAATAACTACAAAATAGAAGTAATGATTGAATTTAGTGATTAATTAAGTCAAATAATTGGTATCTAACATTAGCTACCAAGATTTTTGTGACCTATACCATTAGATTAATAATATTAATAATATTAATAATATTTATAATAATAATATTAATAATTATTATAACATTAATAATATTTATAACAATAATAGTAACAATGATAATATTAATAATAATAAAAATAATATTTATAATAGTAATAATAATCACATTAAAAAAATATTTATAATAGAAATAATATTAATAATAATAATAATATTTATTACAATAATACTACTAATAATAATAAAGTATGATCTATCATGTGGTGATTGATCAAGATTCAAGAGTTACAATTAGAGCCACAATAAATGCATGATCGATATTTGGAGACACAGTCACCATGTACTTCTCTCTGCTAAATATAGTGCCAATCTTTTTATTTATCTGCAACAACAATTATTTCTATGAATAAGAGGGTGTAAAATATATAACTATATATAATGTGATTAAAATAATTATATTATTTTTCCTTCCTCTCTCCATCATGGGGAATTAATCAAAATGATAAGTATATATTAAAATTAAATTACCTGGGCAATAAGAATGTTGGAATCTCCTATGTAAACATCCCAAGAGGGTCCAAACCAAGTTGCTTTGACCTTGAAGTCACAAATATCAGTGACATTATTTGCCAAGAACACGTTTAATTTCATCTTTAGCTGAAATAATGAGGATCTTTCCCTTCTAAAGATCAAATCCCCAGATTCTGTACTTTCGCCTCTAAATGCTTTCCAATTATCAACCGAAATCTGTATGATTCAACAAGTTCAAACTTAAATTTCAACAACCATTAGATATATACACACTTCAATTTAGGATACCAATTAAGACAGTAATGCTTGATTCACCAAAAATCGATCTATTATATATTTTTTCAATAATTAGATGGAGATGATTAAACACAACATGAAACTCTTGATGGAAGGAGAATGGCTAGAGGAATAATTAAAAGTCAAAGAGGGTACATAGAGGTATTTTCAAGAAATATTAGATACAGATAATGAGAGTTTGACTAAGGTGTTTGTGGAATTAGAAGTCAAGGATACTTTGCGATATTAACGGATGATATCACAAAACTCATGGTAGATTTTCACACAAAGAAAATGGTCGAATGAGTATAATGCATGATACCCAAATATGATAATCCTTTAGGCGAAATGACGCTTAACCTATATTTTATGTGGGATGTATGGATACAATTTTTCTTGAAGTTTTTTCTAATAGATCAAAAAAGGTTCTACACAAGGACAGATAAATTATAAAGTGCATTTTTTTAGGGAAGAAAGTTGTTAGAAAGAATCTTAGGAGCAAATAAAGTGGCAGACTAGGTTGGGAAGAAATTTGTTATAAAGAATCTTAGGAGCAAATAAAGTGGCAGACTAAGTTAAAAGTAAAAGGAAAATAGTGTGTGATCCTAAAAATAAACTATAACAAAAACTTATGATTTGGTAAGGGTTGTCTTTTTATACTAAATGTTTAGGATATTTGGATTCTATGATAAATGAGTGAATTGATGAGAGGATCAATTGGTAAATGGAAGCTCGATCAAGGAATGTGACAAGGAGATCTACTAGTGTTTTTCTTATTCCTCATCATTGATGAAGGTTTAACTAATTTGATGAAAAAAAATTAACACCAATAATATGTTACCAAGTGTTAAAATAGGGACAAGGGAAGTCGAAGTAAGACTTCTACAATTTCGAGTGATATGGTTCAAAAAAATATTCTAAGGTGTCTAAAATTGACTTTTGGTCTCAAGGTTAATTTCTTCATAAGATATGAGGAATTAGTGTAAAGAGAATTTTCACAAATGGAACGATAACATTCTCAAATTATAACCAAATAAAGCTACTTTTTATATATTTGGAACTACCTATGAGGAAATAACGTTAAAAAGATTCAAGTGTGAGAATATCAATGTTGTGAAAAAATAAGAGAAATGACTAAAAGAAAGGAGAGATATTTATCTTTTGTTATGTTTATCCTTAAATAAATATATTTTGACACTCTTACCTACATACTATGTGTCTTAATTCAAGAAAATAATTACAATGGTTTAAGAAATGAAGAAATTTCGAAGAGAATTTTTACGTGGATGAGGAAGTGAAACCAAAGTAATCTAGTAAATGAAATGAGAAACAATATGTAAAGATAAGAGTGATAGTATTAGGGACTTCAAGACCTTTAATGAGATACTTTTAGGTAACTAGAAATGGAGACTATACTAGTAGAAAAAGAAAATGTTACGACAAGATATGACATCGATTAAAAAAGAATTGTTGTAAACAAAATCACAATGACAATTGTGTAAATAAATAAAAACATATTACAACTTATGTAATAGACTCATTCTACATCGGTTGTGAGCACCAACCGATGTAATAGATACCCTATTACATCGGTTATTTTAACAATCAAAATAATAAGTGTATTTTTAGCTTAACATTTTCACTATTTTTGTCATTCGTCTTTCTCTCACGTTGTAGAGAGTTTTTACTGTTTGCGCTCTCTCATCTCTTATTAGGTCTCTCCTCTCTAGTTGTTTGCACTTTCTCCTTTCCTACTTCTTTCGATTATTTTTTCACTTATATTTGATAATGAGACACTTTTAGGTAATTAGAAACAAACACCTACTTAAAGTATATGACTATTGAAGGATGTGTTGGATTCTAAATATGAAACGAGGAGATAAATATGAAAATCTCTAAATCTTGGTACACGACCTTGAAGGTTGTGAGTTATAAGAAACACAATGTTTGTAAACTAAAACAATAACATAAAAGATTAGAACTAAAGAAAATATCTCATTTATTATAATACGTGATTAAGAGAATAACCATTGGCAAATAAATATAATAGAATGCTCTTTAATTTTAATTATCAAGATGACAGGTTGAGTGATATGGGTAAATTGGGTTTAGACAATGGAATAGAGAAGAACGTGATTTTAGTAGGAACAACCATTAATTAATAATCTTATGCTAGAAATTAAACAAACTAGTTTAGAGTCAATAACGAGGAGATACTTATATAAAGAAGACATTTTAAGAAAGTATAATAAGTTATTAAATCAAATAGGATAACATGGGAGGATACTGACGTTGTTTTATTAAAGAGTCAAGAACTTTTTCTAAAGCAAACCACTTTGTTTGGAAATTAACTAAAGGTAGAAACCCAACGAAGGATAACCTAGTGAGAAAATAGTGAAAATGACAAGCACAACATGTGTTATTAGATGAAAGCATCAATCATTATTCTTTGAGTGTGATGTTAACAAAAATATGGGATATGTGCAATATTGGACTGACGTGAAGTCCTATCATCTTTATGAGACCAATAAAGATTTGCAACAATTCTCTCTATTTGTTGGGAGGAGAGAATAGGATGATGTCACTTGAATCTTATGCAAGAATTTGATCAAGGTGATTGCCAGTGTACTTGATATGAGAATGCATGACATGTAAAAGTAATGAAAGAGAGTAAAGTTGGTTAAGAGGATGTGTGGGATACGAGAATAAAGGAAGATATGTTTTAAGTGTTGACAGCATTATCTATACATAAGAAATGAGAATGAGAAAGAAGAGTATTGAAATTATAAATTTTATAAATTTCTTGATGTGAGTATGGAGAAATGCAAATGTAAATCTTATTTGTGGTGGAAAAGGTAAAGGAAGAAATTGATTAGGATAGAGATTTTGAAATGCACCTGATCTACCTATGTAGGTGGAAAAGTGATGTGAATGTGAAAAATCATATTTCCAATTGTAGATTTTGAAATGATCGATAACCCAATTTTTCAATACTAATAAGTAGAATTTTATTTATTTATTTAGTCATTGCCTTAAAACATAAATTCACATTAACATTTAAAAGAGACTCTTATTACTTGAGGAGTATTGAAGTTGTTATTATTGATATCTTTTTTATAACTTGTATTTGGTCTTGGAGATGAAATATTTATGCCCTTTATTAATGTTTATTTACTGTGTAATATGTTCAATGTGCTTATTTTATATATTTTTCATCTTCTTATTAAAAGATATATTTTATGTGTAACATTTTATACACCTTTTAATGTTTATATACAAGATAAAGAATAAAAAATCATCTTATCTCAATAAAAAATAGTTATTTTTTTTATTCCTTCTCTCTTTACATTTCTATTACATACCAAATATACAAGTATAAATTAATTAAAGATTAAATAAAAAAATAAGAATATAATTGATAAGAAAGTAATTGATGTTACTTTCAATTTTATAAATAAAAAATTTCTAAAAATTTGAAGAATAATGAAAAAAAATTCAGTTGTAAAAAATAAAAAATATAATAAATTTTCTTGTTATTAGGAAAAATAATTATGAAATCTTCTGTTTTATTTCTACATCATAATATATATATATATATATATATATATATATATATAATACTATATGAAAAATAAAAGTTTAAATAAAAATAATGAATGTTATTTTAAATTTTAAAAAATATCTTACAAATAGAAACAAAATCTTCTAAAAAAATATGACAGTTAAAAATGAGTGAAAGTACATTTTAATTTTATTCTTTCATGCCATTCGAAAATAAATATCTTATAGACAAAGTAACATATGCAGATATATATATCAGGACTGCATGAGATGTTGGTGTTTAATTAAAGAAGAAAAAAGTATGAATTGATGAGTAAAAAGAAGAAAATGAAGATATGTATGAACTAACCGATCGGCGAAGATGAACAATAGGGTTTCCGTAAGCGTCAAACAAGTACATGTGTCTGCGGGGTGTTACAATGCTCACGATGTTGCTCTTCACCGTGAAAACTGTGTTGCCATTGCTGTCTGTCACAGTGAAATTTTCACCTATACTCCTCTCCCTTGTGATTATCAGATGAACAGGATCTGGACCTGCAATATTATATAATTAACACTTTAGATTAACTAAAAAAAATAGACATATTTTAATTTTAATATAATAATAATAATAATAATAAAATTATAATCTTAGGATGAATTATTATTATGAATGAATAGACAAAAGCGTAAAAGACATATATTAAAATAAATCCTAAATCATAGCAAAAGGGAAATTAGAAGTTAATTAAAATCATTTAATTCTGTATATCAAACTATATCTGAGTATTATCAATACGTTGAAACTATGTATGCATATACGATCATATTTTGGACCCATAAAGTAAGCGATTATTTGAACATGTACTATGTTGGAACCATGCACAGAGGCTCGTATACCTGGAGCACAGTATTGAGGGGCGATGATGGGGGTGCCAAAGGGTGCTGATAATTGGTTTGCCATATTTGACGGTTTCAAGGATCAGGCAGAAGAATTTTAATTTGTAGAATCAGAAACTGATGCTTTATATATATAAAGAGAGAGATAAGTAGATATAGAGAGATCTTGTTCCTGGTTGAACTTCTCATTAGTAATTAATAGAGAATTCAAAAACTGATTAGTCATCATAAGAACCTTTTTATCTGTTACTTGTACATTTGAATAAGAAATGAGAATATTCCACATGCACAAGCCGCAAAGTATGAATCATGTCATGAAAAGGTTAACTATTACACTAGAGATAAGTTATTTTATTAAGCCTGTTTAATGTGATAATATATATATATATATATATATATATATATATATATATATATATATATATAT
>Ga0209489_110264_pt1 | contig 10730 bp, 6 predicted proteins | sample SiratrowhiteBW_FD_187527 | JGI IMG/M metagenome (GOLD analysis project Ga0209489, IMG submission 187527) | Root nodule microbial communities of legume samples collected from California, USA - Siratro white BW (SPAdes) (version 2) | ecosystem: Host-associated > Plants > Roots > Nodule | place: USA...
CAAGTAAAAATGGATCCAGAATCAATAAAATGGACAGCATTTTCCTGTTCAGAAGGATTATTTGAATGGAAAGTTATGCCATTCGGATTAAAAAATGCCCCACAAATTTTCCAAAGAAAAATGGATAATATTTTTGGAGAATACAAAAGCTTTACTTGTACATACATTGATGATGTATTAGTATTTTCTAAAACAAAAGAAGAACACTATCTTCATTTAAAACAAATACTACATGTATTTGAAAAATATGGTTTAATAATTTCTAAATCCAAAATAGAAATTAGTAAAAACCACATATCCTTTCTTGGAACTGAAATAGGAAACGGAAAAATAAAATTGCAACCACATATTGCACAAAAAATAATTGGTTTTCCTGATAAAATGGAAGATATAAAAACTTTAAGGTCAGAAATAGGAAACGGAAAAATAAAATTGCAACCACATATTGCACAAAAAATAATTGGTTTTCCTAATAAAATGGAAGATATAAAAACTTTAAGGTCATTTCTAGGATTATTAAACTATGTCAGAAATTACATTAAGGATCTGGGAAAATATACTTCTCCCTTGTATAACAAAACTTCTTTGACAGGACAAAGGAAATTCAATACGAAAGATATAAATCTAGTTAAAAAAATTAAAGAACTAGTTAAAAATCTCCCAGAATTATCACTACCATTAGATTCCGATTACTTAGTCATAGGTTTTAAACTCAAAGCTTCGACACTACACAGTCATGATAGAAGTTGGTATCTTTTCCCTGTTGGTCGCAGTCCTCTACACTCAATAATAAAACCAATACTGTAGGGAAAAGACGAGCATGATATTAAGAAAGATAATTTATTTCCCTTATATAATTTTTGAAGTAGCTATTATAAATTTGTACTGTAATGCATAATTGAGTGATTATACTATTCACATATTTTAATGAAAATTATAAAAAAACTGTAAATAAAAAAGGGTTAAAATTGAATTTTTAAAACGTCTATTAGAATTTAATTACTTAATTAATGCATTTTGAATATGCCATGTATCTGATCATATTATTCAGCTTACAATGTAGGTACTCCTGGTATATATTTTGAAACAAAAAAAAATGTATTTATTAAGAGATTCTTAGAAGTGGTTTTATTGTTTCAAGCAATTTTTCATCATAGAAGTGTCATGTAACACTCTTAAAAATATATAATCAATTTTTCATTATCTCTTTTAAAAATATATAAGTTGTTTCTCCAAGCAACTCATTTTTTTATTTTTTTCCTTAAATAATAAATGTTATTATATACTATAACTAAATCTAAATTAAAAAATATATAGCAAGTTTATTGAATTTCTTAGAATTGCTTTAGTTAAAACAAAATTAAGGGTAAATTTCTTTATGAGTTGACTCTATTAAAAATATTTCAATGTGATATGATAAGATATGTTATGAATATGAGATAAACTTACAATAAAATAAAAATATTACAAACATTAATCATATATAACATTTAGTATGTATCATGAGAAAAATTGAATAACAACATGTTATATTGATAGTCATAATATTAACATACAAAAGTGAAAATAATAATACCAGAAAATAATAAAACTGATATTCAATCAATGGGACCGTGTAAAAATCGTTCAAAAACTAGTAAAATTAGTTCAGCAAAAAGATAATAATAAATTAAAATTTTATTTTTTCTTAAAAAATAACTTTAAATATTATTCATTTTTTCCATATATAAAGTGTCAATATTTATAAATATTTATATATATTATTAAAATTTTAATTTAAACATCATGCACATACTCTATTTTAACTTTTACACACATATTTTATTTAAGCATTTATATACATTTAAAATGTTAAGAATTTAAAAATGTATGTCTTAATTTTAGCATTATTAAATTATGATATTATATATATTTTTTAATTATTTTGTGTATTTTTAATTATTAAAATAACTGTTATTAGTATAATTAGGAACTGCTTTAACTATTAAGCCTTAAATCAATGTATAACTTACCCATAATTATGTATATGCATTTAATATATATATATATATATATATATATATATATATATATAATATTTAAAATAAAAAAAATAATATATATATATATATATATATATATATATATATATATATAATATTTGGAATGAATAGGATAAAATATGAATATGCATGAACAACTAAATATAAAACATTGAATTATAAAAGTATCAGCTAATTAGGTTTTACAAATAAAAATATAATATTGAATATCTTATTTAGATTTTTGTAACAATCTTATATGTATAATATTACATGTTGACTAGTTAATCATTTTTTTTTTCATAACCACAAACACAGAATATACATATAAATGATAAATTAATATATTTTAATTTAATATTTTAAAGAAATTTAAGAAAAATATGTCTCAATATCACAATGAACTTTATCACCCGAATTTACTTAAGATTTTATAAAAAAAATTAACTAAACTCGTAACTTAACTATTATTAAAATAAAAATATTAAATATATTTTTTATTCAAAATTAACATCTAACTCAACATCAAAATCTATTTACTCACATAATAGTTTATAAGAATAAGAGTAACTCTTATAATTTAATATATTAAATAATAATATAAAAAACATCTATTAATTTCTTATCTCTAATACTTGTATTTACATGATGATTTTGAATATTAAACTCATAGATATGTTATTAATGGTCTCTTACTCCTGATATATACCATAAATCTCAATTATTGTATCAATTACTACTCACTTAATCATCGTTTTTATTGATCATATTCAACTAATTCTAAAAACCACAAAATTTTACTACATGTAAATATAACTAATTCATTTAGTTCAAATAATAGTATTGTTATATAGAGTATACAAACGTGATTTGCTTGTTTTAAGCATAGAACGCATTCTTCACACATCAAAATTTTTGTTATGTTATACACCATATTATATGATTCATGGAAAGTTATCTACACGTGTTATATACATACAAAACCACCATCTTATGTAAAATATGAACTCTCACAAGAGGAAACTTGAGTGTAACCTATAATTTAAAGTTATTGAATAAATATTCAAATACTTTAAAAGAATAATGATTGAGTTACAGGATCTCTTAAATTAGTTTTGTAACTGGTGAAAGGTAGAATAACTTATTATTATTATTATTATTAGTCAATTTTATCCAAAAATATAATTAAAATTTGCTACTACACTAATTGAACAATGTTATTTCTTGATATATTTAAATATTTTCTAAATCTTAGTAGGTGTGGTGTTATCCAATAAAGATCCCTAAATTCTCCCCAGGAACACCTAGTATCACCTCCACCCCCACCCCTACAGGAAATGTATTATTTATTTTTGTAAACTGAAAACGAATATTGATTTTATAAACATGAGTACATATTCTAATTCAGTGATTTATAGAAGATAATTTTATTTTGTTAATTGGGACATTACGATTAGATTAGATGGCGGGTTGAATTGCTTTATAAAATTAAATTCAAAATTCAATAATGATTATAATTTAAAATTTTAGTTTCATTGGGGTTTTTTTATTATTCAGTTATGAAAATTGGATGGCAGATAACAGTAAAAAATAAATATAAAATTTTCTTGAGTGTGGTACCTATGTGTGGGTCCCGCGGCTTGACGACACAGTGACATCTAAGGGACCCATGTCTATGATGAAGGTGTAGTGGCAGAGACCGAAGTCAACAACCATAGCTCGCGTGACTATATCACATCATCGTTGTCTTATTCAATAAATTCACCATTTCCAAGGTTTTTTATTATCTCCACTTCACTACAAGTAACAAGTAACAAATCACCACAAATATAAACTAGTCCTTAATTTTGTGATTTAAAAAAACTTTTTGAAAAAAATGAAAAATTCATCTCATTCCCAATACATTTGTCAAAATTTGACTCTTTAATAACCAAAATTTAAACTTATTTTTGTATCCATTTACTGAAAAATTAGTTGGATTTGACTTTCCAGAAATTAAATTTTTACCTGATTTTCCATAAAATTGTAAAAAGTATATCTAAAATCTACAAATTGAAAATATTGATTTAATTAGTTTATATAATAAAAATAATTTTATTGTTATGTTAATGAATTAATAGAAATGTTATTATTAAATCAAATAAAACTTAAAACTTATTATTATAAAGTTAAATTTTATGTTACTATAACCTTATAATAAGTGTATTCAAACCTTTAAATAATTTTTGTATTTCACGTTTTTCCTCTATTATTAGTCATTATTCAATGAATGAAAATCCTTATTTTTTTTTCTTATATATTTTTCCTATTGTCGCATACATGGTCACACCAAATATAAATGTTTCAATGATCCAAAAATGTTCCAACAATCCTCATAAACCAAATTCAAACCTTTCGAATAATTGTTGTATTTCATGTTTTCTTGCTATTATTAACTATTTTTAATATATGAAATCCATATTTTTTTCCTGCTCACTATTTACAAACTTCATTTTATACCTATATATTACATTCTTTGATTGACTGCCATAAATACTATAAAAAAATATAAGTACCATGGGAGAATTTCAATAAAAAATAAATAAAAAATGCGACATACTTTTCAACAATAATAAAATTAAATTAATAATAAATTCAAAATATATTTTAAATTAATAGTAATAATATATATAAAAATTTATTAGTTTTTATATAATATTAAAAATATTATTATCAATTGAAATTATTAAAGTAATATTTTAATTTATTGATTCTATATTAATATATTTTAATTAAAATATCTCGTTAAAAGAAAAATTAGATTAAAATTTAGTTTTCAAGAAGTTGGGCTTCATAGTTTTCTAGTGATGATACATAAAAAAAAATTCTAGTATCTGAATATGAAAAAACGAATTTCAAAATGAAAAAAAGTGGTTGTATTAGATAAATAATTCCTAATGATATTTTTTTAAAATTCAAAGATGGTTTTTTAAGAAAAACAATATTTTGAATGCTCTTAGTTTTTCTCTATACATGTTTAGGTTTTCAACTTAAAATTTAGGTGAAATTATTGGACATATTGAAGATATGATTGTATTATTAACTATGCTTTTAGTTTTTCTCTATACATGTTCAGGTTTTCAACTTAAAATTTAGGTGAAATTATTGGACATATTGAAGATATGATTGTATTATTAACTATCTTTGAGGAGTATGAACTAAATATATTTGATATTGATGTGGATTCATTTAAGAATTTGTTAAAAGTTTTTTAGGAGTAAATATTGTAAGCACAACGAATTAATGAAATATTATGATGTGAAAATTCAACGGAAATGATAAAAGAGTGATAGAAAGTATAAAACATCTTCTTCACTTAAGAAGAGAATTATTTTTTTCAATTTTTTTATTTTTTATTTTATGTTAGGTATCCAAGTGTGAGTCTAAGTTCCATATTGAGTAGGAATGAGAAATTTGAGCAACATATAAGAAAGAAGACCCACAAACCCAATGCCTTAAGGTTTTGGGTTGAAGGTGGTGTCACTCCCTTATATGGGTTGACTCTTATCTCATTCTTGTTTGTCTTCCCAAGGTTTCCCCTTCGGATTCTCCCAACAAGTGGTACTCGCCCAAGCCGTAAACCAATGGCTCTGATACCACTTGTTGGGAGTGGTTGTCAGCTAATTCTGGTTGTGTCTATTTAGGTGATGATAGATGTTGTAATATTGTTGGTATTGGTGATGTCAGAATTAGGATATATGATGGTATTGTTAGAACACTGTGTGATGTTAGGCATATACCTGAATTAAAAAAGAATCTGATTTCCTTGGGCACTTTACATAAGAATGGTTTTATTCCTAAAGCTGATGAGGATGGGGAGACCATTTGAATTGTTAAAGGTGCATTGACTGTGATGAAAGGAAAGATAACCACTGGAAGTATCTATAAACTGTTAGGGAGTACGGTTGTAGGTGGAGTTCATTCTGTTGAGTCACATGATGATAATACAAAATTATGGCATATGAGACCTGGACATCTTCGTGAACGTGGGATGACTGAATTGCATAAAGGAAATTTGTTGCATGGTGTTAAAACTTGCAAGCTCGATTTTTGTAAGTTTTGTGTTCTTAGGAAGTAGACTATAGTTAGTTTTATGACTTGAAAGCATAGAACTGAAGGGATTCTAGATTATGTGCATTCTGATGTATGAGGCCCTACCAGAGAGTCTTCATTTGGTGGATCTATGTATTGCGTTACTTTTACTGATGATTTTTCTAGAAAAGTTTGGGTGTATTTCATGAAACAGAAATCTAAAGTTTTTGACAAGTTCAAGTTATGGAAAGTTGAGGTGGAGAACCAAACAGATAGAAAGATTAAGTATTTGAGGTATGATAATGGCACAGAGTATACTGATTCACAGTTCCAAAAATTCTGTGAGGAGCATGGAATTCAGAGACATTTTTCAGTGCGAAAGACATCGCAACAAAATGGTGTTACTAGAAGAATGAACAGGTCGTTGATTGAAAGGGCTAGATGTTTGAGATTGAATGCAGGGCTTCCTAAGCACTTTTGGCCAGAGACGGTTAGTATGACATGTTACCTCATCAAATATCACCACGAGCTTCTTTGGGTGGTAAGGTTGCAAAAGAGGTATGGACAGGGAATGCAATTGACTTTAGTCACTTAAGAATATTTGGTTGTCATGCTTATGTGCATGTGCCTAGTGATGAGAGATCGAAACTTGATGCAAAATCCAAGAAGTGCATCTTTTTGGGCTACAAGAAAGGTGTGAAAGGCTACAAGTTTTGGGATCCAGTTGACAAGAAAGTGGTGATCAGTAGAGATGCAGTTTTTGATGAGCAGTCCATATTGCAGCAGGATCAAGAAAAGGTGTAGATGGAGTTAGAACATATCCCAGCAGCAGTAACATTACAGAGAATTGACTGAAAGGGCTAGATGTTTGAGATTGAATGCAGGGCTTCCTAAGCGCTTTTGGCTAGAGGCGGTTAGTATGACATGTTACCTCATCAACAGATCACCACGAGCTTCTTTGGGTGGTAAGGTTGCAAAAGAGGTATGGACAGGAAATGCAATTGACTTTAGTCACTTACGAATATTTGGTTGTCCTGCTTATGTGCATGTGGCTAGCGATGAAAGATCAAAACTTGATGCAAAATCCAAGAAGTGCATCTTTCTGGACTACAAGAAAGGTGTGAAAGGCTACAAGTTTTGGGATCCAGTTGACAAGAAAGTGGTGATCAGTATAGATGCAGTTTTTGATGAGCAGTTCATATTGCAGCAAAATCAAGAAAAGGTGTAGATGGAGTTAGAACATATCCCAGCAGCAGCAACATTAGAGAGAATTGAAAGTTCTAATCCAGCATCAGATGATTATAATACAGTTCATTTGCAGGACTATAATCTTGCAAGAGATAGAAAGAGACGCACCAATGTAAAAGCTCCAACCAGATTGGGTTTTGAGGATATAATTTCTTTTGCTCTTAACATTATCAGTGAGGATCCAAACAATTTTCAAGGGGCTATCACTAGCCAGGATAGAGAGAATTGGATGGGTGCAATGGTAGAAGAGATGAAATCCTTGCAGAAAAACTAGACATGGGAGTTAACACGCCTTCCTGAAGGAATGAAGGCTATTGGTTGCAAATGGGTGTACAAGAGGAAGCCAGCAGTATCAGAAAAAGAGGAAGAAAAGTTCAAGGCTCGCCTAGTAGCAAAAGGGTTTTAACAGAAGAAAGAGATAGATTATGTTGGGATTTTTTCTCCTGTGGTTAGGGCAGTACTTGCATCAGTAACTACCTGGGATTTGCATTTAGAGTATATGAATGTTAAAACTGCTTTCTTGCATGGTGATTTAGAGGAGCAGATTTATATACAGCAGCCAGAGGGTTTTTCTCAACCTGGACATGAGCATTTGGCTTGTAGGTTGAAGAAATCTTTGTATGGATTGAAACAGTCTCCAAGGTAATGGTATAAACGGTTTGACTCCTACATGATTCAGATTGGCTACAAGAGTTGTGAGTATGATTGTTGTGTTTATGTAGAGTGTCTTGACGATGGTTCTTTTATTTTTCTACTACTGTATGTTGATGATATGTTGATTGCTGTGAAATTTTTGGATGATGTTGTTGGTTTGAAAGCTTTATTGAGTCAAGAATTTGATATGAAAGACTTAGGTGTTGCAAAGAAAATTCTTGGGATGGAGATTCACAGGGATAGAAGCTCAAAGAAATTGTGGTTATCTAAGCAAGGTTATGTTGAGAAGGTACTATACAAATTTGGAATGAGCAGTGCAAAGCCTGTGAGCACTCCATTGGCAAATCACTTTAAGCTCAGTTCAAACCAGTGTTCTAAGATAGATAAGGAGGTTGCAGACATGGCAAAGGTTCCTTATGCTAGTGTTGTTGGTTGCTTAATGTATGCAATGGTATGTACTCGCCCTGATTTAGCTCATGTTGTTAGTCAAGTTAGCAAGTACATGTCTAAACCAGGTAGGCAACATTGGAAGGCAGTCAAATGGATTTTCAGGTACTTGAGAGGTATTGTGGGGCATGGCATTGTGTTTGGTAATCAACAGGGTGATCATTTGGTTGTTGAATATGTGGATTCAGATTATGCAGGTGATTTGAATAATAGAAGGTCGACAACTGGGTATGTTTTTACTATCAGTGGAGGACTTGTATGTTGGAAGTCAACTATTCAGTCTATTGTTGCATTATCTACCACTGAAGCTGAATACATGACAATAGTTGAGGCTGCAAAAGAAGCTTTGTGGCTTACTGGGTTAGTAAATGAATTGGGTGTTCAACAAGGTGAAGTTCAGTTGCATTGTGACAGTCAGAGTGCTACTTATTTAGCAAAGAACCAGATATATCATGCTAGAACAAAGCATATTGATGTAAGGTTTCACAAGATCAGAGAGTTGATTGCATATGGTGAGATACTGTTGCAGAAGATTGGTACTGCGGAGAATGCAACTGACATGTTAACCAAGTCAGTTACCACAAACAAGTTTAAGCATTGCTTGAATTTGTTAAATGTTTATAGTTGCTAGAGAACCATGGTAGTCCAACCCACTATATGTTTGATACTTTCGGCTTGTATATCTTCTAAGGGGGCGTATATTCGCCAAGGTGGAGATTTGTTAGGTATGACTCATAATACTAATAGGAAAAGTTATAGGCTTTGTGGGCTGGGCCAGGAGTGCAGGAGTATTTTAGTTTATTGTACCTTGTTTAGGGTTATTTATATAATCATCTGTAATTGTAACCCTAGTGGTTGATCCCTCTAATAACAAAACACAGCCCCTCAAACGCTCTTGAGGAGAGGACGTAGACAAATTGTCGAATCTTGTTAAATCTTGTGTTCTCTATTTTCTCCATCTTCGTTAATTCTCGTTAATTCTTGTGTTTATAGCGTGAGTTATATTTTGTTTTATTTTATTTTTTAAATATTTTTTTCACTTTTTATTTTTATTTTCTTATATTTTTATATTTTATTTTTTGTTTTTCTTTTATTTTTTATTTGTTTAGGCCACTTTGAAATTAAACACAAATTGACATGAATAGAGTCATTTATGATGACATTTTTTTATTATTAGAGTATGCGCTTTATGTGTGAAGATTTTGTTAGATTTAAATGCATCACTTCATGTGATAAAATTTCTAAAATGTAGAGAGAGAGAAATGTTAAGAATGCATAACCTCAGAAACTGATATATATCATAATTTTATTTATCAAAGATATAGTTATGTGTGGTTTAATAACTTTAAATTTACTATCTTAAACTATAAAACTTATAGTTATACAAAGTTCAAATTAATGAATTATGTTAGGTATTTCTTTTTTACCCTAAGCTATAACTCTCCGTTCATTTTTATCTACATAGAAAACCATTTTTCTCACTAATGTTACACAATCTGGCATGCCCTTCTTTATTGTAGACAAGAGTGGTTATGCTAGATTGACCATGGAATAGTGGTAAGCATGGACAAAAATACGGAATATTCATAAAGTATATAATTTTTATCATTAAGAAAATATAAAACTAAACCCAAAAGACTTTTAATTTGTATAAACAAATTATTTAAGCAAAACGAGTTTTATATTATTATTCCTAAGTTTTTAATAGTAACCGATATCCATGTTTGCTTCACATATTATACGCTCCAAAAATTTGAAAATAAAATATAAAATAATCAGTTACCTGTATATATTTCAACTAGTCTTTGATAATATATTTATAAACATTAATATAGATTATATAAATAAAGACTTTCTTACAAACTCTGCTCCCAATCAAACTCATAGGGATAGAATTATATAAGTGGAAAAGAAAAATACTAAAGACGAAGGACAAAGTGTGAGTGTGAAGGTTGACTTATGAAACATCCAGCGATGAACATCACTAACTCATAATGTCAATGTCATAATGAGAGGAAGGAAGAACAACATAACATCTCATGTGTCAAAACTAAACGTAATATGTTTTTGTTGGTCAATTTCTACTCAAACTGTTCTGATAAAATACTGAACTTATAGTCAATAAGAAATGAACTCAATGAATAAATTGATTGGTGAAGTATATATATATATATATATATATATATCATTTTCAGTTCAGCAGCCATGTTTTAACGTTAAATAGAGTGTGGTCCTTAACATAATGCCATGCTTTAATACATTTAAGTTAATTACTGTGAAAAAAATTAA
>Ga0209489_110265_pt1 | contig 10728 bp, 2 predicted proteins | sample SiratrowhiteBW_FD_187527 | JGI IMG/M metagenome (GOLD analysis project Ga0209489, IMG submission 187527) | Root nodule microbial communities of legume samples collected from California, USA - Siratro white BW (SPAdes) (version 2) | ecosystem: Host-associated > Plants > Roots > Nodule | place: USA...
TATATATATATTATATATATATATTTTTTTTGTTATATATATTTATATAATATTTTATATTTTTTTATATATATATATATATATATATATATATATATTGATTAGGTGGATAGAAGCACTACAAATGAAATATTATTAAGAATTTTCTTTTAAATTGTATGTTTTATTCACAAAATAAAATCTAATACTCATTATGAGATCACATTTAAATTTATTCTGATCATGATTTTTTTTATGAATATTCTCCTCTATTTATTTAAATGAAATAAATATAATTATATATATTTAAATGAAAATTAACTCAATAAAATGAAATTATCTTACTATCTCTATTCTTGCATTTTACACAAATTTTTTTTTAATTTCTAGCAAAAAAAAAAGTTAAAGAGTGACACCTTTAACATATTCCTAAATATCTTCTCATCAAATTACTTTTGCACCAAGAACCACAACCCTTTCCTCACTTCCATCCGAAAAACATAAGCTCTCACCACCACAATCTTATCAAATAATTTAAACATACTTTTTTTAAAAAAAAAAAAAAAGACATGTTATCCGCAAAACGCGAAAAAGAAAGACACACAAAGACAGGCGATTGTTGTTGATATCATATTCAAACTTATATTTATTATCTAAAAACATTAAATAGAGAAATCTTAAAAAAAATTGTACGATTTTTCAACAGATGAAAAAACATAAGATTTTAATCTAAAACTTATTATAAATTTTTTATTCTTTATTATTCTTTTACTCCCCTTACTGACACCTACACAAGCCAAAAGTGACAAGCAATTTATGTTTACTTTTATAAGTTTTATTTATGTCTCTGCTAACATCTTTTTATTAATTTCTCTATACTCAAATATAAAAAAAAATCATATTTAATGAATTAAATTTAAAAATATTTAAACTTCCTGAATTTTATTTAATGCTACTATTTTAAATATACTGTTATCTAAAAACCTAAACATCGTTCTAAATAAATATAATTTGAAGGTAATTTAGAAAATATTTATCTTTATTGAATAAAAAATATTATATTGAATAAATTTACTATTATCGTTAAACACTGTAAAAGTAATCAATTTTTCTTACAATTAAGTCCGAAGGTGATAGTTATTCTAATTTATTCTTTAATCACTCTTTTTGTACCTACTATAAATCACTGATAATATATAATCGCATAAATCAATGAAATAATCAATTTAGTTTATGTTAAATTTTTAAAGCGTAGTAATGTACAAAATTTACCTTCATTATTAATGCTTTTAAAATTTTGTTTGTATTATTTATAATAACAAATACTTTTATTCAATAAAAAAACAAAAAAGTAATATTTATACAAACTATAAAATATTCTATATAAAATAATATATTTCTTCTTAATCTTAATTTTTCTCTCTTGTTTATTTTCTTTTCTTTATTTCTCCCCTTTGTTCACTCTCAATTTTTCTCCCTCTTTCATCTCTCACGCTTTTGTCCCTTTTTCTTCCTGTTGTCTGTCCTCTCATCTGCCTCTTACTATAAACATAGAAAGTTACCTCCTGCACGATACAATTTATTTTTTTATACTAAACAAAATTTTAATATTTCAATAATATTTTTATTATTTTTATTTTTAAATTTATTTATTAAATAATTTATTTTTCTTTCACACCCGTATTTCTCTCATACATGATGAATAAATAATAAAAAAAGTTGTTAACAAACTTTTTTATATATAATCTTTTATTAACAGTATTTTATTAACTGATAAATAATCTCCTATATATTTAAAAATAATATGTTTCAACTGAATTTTTAAAATTAATTATATTATTGTTTGATTTTAAATTGTAAATATATTAATAGCAAAATATCTATTTTAATAAATTAATAAAAAAATAATATAATTGATTAAAAAAAATCTGTATTGTAGTATAAGAGAGAAAAAAAATTATTCAATATTTAAATTTTAAAATAAAAATTAAAAGGATATTTTTGATATACTATACATTTATTCATTTATTTAGTGCACGAAATAATTTGTATAGTGGCGGAAGAAATTGCCCTTACTCTAACTTCTCTCAGCTTATTAACTCTTTTTTTCTTCTTTTTTTCTCTTTCGTCACTTTATTAACACTGAAATAATCAAAATATCATATTTATATTTTAAATTATTAAACATCATATTATCTTTTGATAACTAAATATTTCAAAAATACTAATGAATATTAATTTTTATGAAAATTAAAATTTTAATTTTTATCTATACACTAGTAGAAAAATTACATTCGTCAGTTTTGGAAGACTTTCTATGTCGATTCTGAAACTAAAGTAAATAAATGCAATGTAGAATAGATATATAACGTCAATTATGAACCTCACATAATATGTATAGATTGAAAATAGAAATCGACATCATAGAAGTAGATACTAAAACAACTGAATTATAGCGTAAGAAGTAGATACTACGCCAACCAATGTAATAAAGGACTTTTTATGTTGGTTGTAGCTTACAACTGACATAAAATCTTTTTTTTTTAAAAATCCAAAATTTTTCATTATTCTTTGATAAATCTCTAATTCATAAAATGAAACACCATACAAATTTTCAGAATTTTTTGACAACTATAGATAGATGAAATAGAAAAAAATGTCAAAAAAAATAAAAAATAAATAGTAAATGATAGAATTTTAAATAGAAAAAATGTCAAAAATACTAAAAAAAAATAAAAAAATAGTAAACGATAGAATTTTAGAAAAAAGTTTTATTTCAAATTCCTAATGGGAATTGCTCATTAGTCTTGTTACGCTATTTTGAGTAATTTTTATTTTTGAAGCGTCTCAATCCGAACTCTATCAAAAGTTATGACCAGTTGAAGTTTTTTCGTCCTAAAAAGTTTTGAAACCCAAAATCTCTGATACAAGCATATAGAAAGCAATCCAAACATACAAATAATACAACATTTCAAAGATAAGGAAACATACCTCGTGACAGTGAGAGCAAAACCAGTAAACACAAATGGATCTAAATGAAATCTACCAAAACCAGTGAATGAAATCACAAAGACAGTGAGAGCAAAGGAAAATGAGACAGAACCACGACATACCTGTGAGAGTGAACCAATAGCACCAAACGCGTGAACCAATGACACTCAAACACGAACAAAAAACGTGAACCAATGGCATAAAAAACGTCAAACAAAAACGTGAACTTAAGGATTGAATAGTGAACGAAACAATGACACAATGATATACATAACAGTAAAGGAGAAGACAAAATGACACAATTAGTGAAACATAAGAATGAAGTGCAAGAATACCTTAATATTTCTTCAAATATTTACAAAATTATCACTGTATTTTTGTTTATGTCAAATTCTTTTTAATCGACATCATGTTGTAAAATATGTTTTTTTACATATAAAAGTAACTATTGTATGCAGCAAAAGTTAAATTTATTCTGTTCAAATAAGTTAAATCGATAGTTTTAAACATTCTATTTTTTAGAATTTAAAAAAATTTCCGTCCATATAGAACCTTACTCCAATTAAATAATTGTAAAAGTAATTTTCACATTGAGGAGCACTATGAGTATGTAGGGTTATAAAATGAAGCATAATTGGCAGGGTAGAAAAAAATGGATGGAAAAAATGATTGATTGGTGAAGGTTTCTGGAGCCGAAGCTAATGATAGCTTTGCTTTGAGGGTGTGATCTCTCTAATACCTTTGCTTTCAAGAAAGTAACTAGCCTCTTCTACACACCTGTGAAAAAAGTTAATCTAACCGTGATAATCTAAATGATTTTAAATTTATTTTAATCAAATAATTTTAACATTCAAAGCCTTATTTTTATATTTTAAATTCAACCTATTCAGATAGATATATTAAAGAAAAATTAAAAATTAATATTCATCTTAAAACGTTCTTTGATGTGATAGAAAATCCTCCCCCAACACGTTTTTAGATACTCCTAATCAAATTGTTGTAATCATAAACTGAGTTTAAATATTGTTTATCCCGTTACATGGAATACTTTGAAAAATAAGTTAACACTCGTAAAAATGTTACGATAAAAAACATTCTAAATAAAATAAAGTAATTTTTTTATAAATTAATATTATTTTTGCAAATATTTTATGATTCTTTAAAAATGTTCTTTACATATACATCAACAAAGAGACTGTTGATTTATTCTATATCTGCTCTGGAGAAAAATTAGTTTCCCCGTGGTAGTAGAGATACTATGTGGTGATGAAAAAAAAAAAAAAAACTAATTTTAGTTTATATACGATTTATCTTTTATAAAACATAATTATGGAAAAATTTACCCACCTTGAAAGATATATCTACATAAAATTCCATGGATCTCTTAAAAAACTGCAAAAAATAGTTTGTTTATCATAATAAACCAACTGAAAGTAAAGATGTGAAGTAGGTGATTGCATTAAAGTATGTCACGATTGAGTTGCTGGTTAGCTGCCAACCCTTTTTTCTAGGGAGTTCACTACTTATATATATAAACGTACATATTATTAATATTTAAAGTAAGTCGTTAAATACTATTAATATTTAACAATTTTTAATATTGCTAATAGTACTAATAACAAATAATAATTTAACAACACAGCATTAACCAAACACCAAAAATTAATCAACCATAGCGATAAGAAAATTGTCATAACATGTAATGAAATAACTCTATTTTAACATTATTTATGTTATTTAAGAATAAGTGGTTTTCATAACAAAGCGCTGCTAGGTAAGAAAATTAATTTTCAATTCTACAATTTTTTTGCAGCTATTTGAAATACCTATTTCGAAGAGAAAATTAAATTTTCTCTATTTATACAAGATGTGATTGAAATATTTTTATCGCACGATAAGTAAATTAAACTGTAATTGTAGAACTTTTTCAGTGAAACATTTCAGTACGATTTTAACTATTTATCTAAACATAAATTAATTTTAATTAAATGTTACAATTAAAAAGATATGGATAAATTATATATAAAATAGAATAATTATATCAGAGGACTTTTTAAAATTAACTTAGGTAGAGAGTAATTTTAATTTATAGAACTTTTTTCCATTTCTAGAAAGTCTTTGTATAAAAGTTCGTGTATTATTAAGCTATTAAAGAGGTCATGTGCCGGTCGTCTTCAGTGTATGTGCCGGTCGTCTTTGGTGTATGAATTCATAGCTATCTTCTGCTCTGTCATTTGGACTTTTATTCCTAGTCGTTTTCATTTAAATTATTATTATTATTATTATTAGACACAACCTATTATAAATATTGAAATTTATCATAAATATTAAAATTGATCGTCCAAACCAAATGAGAGAAAATATTTAACAAAGTAAATGCATTTTAAAATTAGTCACAAATTAAAACCAAGCAAGTTAAATATTATTTTTTTAATATGGTTTAAATATTAATATATGTATACCACGCTAACACTATATATTTATCTTGTTTTTTCAATATTTTCTTGTGTTGATTTAACTGCCATTTATTCTTACTTTTACATATTAAAGTATGTTTAAAGTAAATTACTATAATAATTTATGATATTTCTTAACTTATATTTATATTTTTTAAATTTTTTTGATTTCATTATAGTGAAATTTGTAGTATCTCGAGGTACAAAACCTAAATCCTAAAATAAAGCAAATAAAAAAGAAAAAAAAAAAATATATATATATATATATATATATATATATATATATTAAAATAATATATATTTTTAAAATATTTTTAAATCACATCATAAAAAGATTTTCTAAATTTTTATATTAACTCAACAACTCTTTATTGTTAAGATTCACCACATGTAACATTTCTTCTCGTATAACACAAGATCGATTATCAATATTATTCAATATTATTCAAGCAAACACAATCTAGAAAATCTAAAATAGAGTGAAAGCTAGTATTTATAAAATTTTTAATATAATTAATAGCATGTAAATATTCAATAAGAAACACTGAGGATACGAGAGAATTATTAACACCTCCCTTTAGCCACTAGAATGCACTCTACAAAATCATATCAACATCACAACAAACAAATGTCATTGGAGAGCAAAAACCTAAAAACATAAACATAATAGATTCTAAGACCGCCATAATTGATTATAGGTTAAAAAATATATAAATAATTCATTATTTGTATGCCATAATCGATCGTAGCAAAATAAAAAAAATACATGTAATCGATTATTTATACGTCGTAATCGATTATTTATATGTCATAATCGATTATCTAAAAAAAAATTACCTAAAATAGATTATATACCACCCATAATCGACTATGTGTTAAAAAAATTCATATAATTTATTATTGGATTTAAGATAATCGATTATGGCTTACGTAAATTAGCTATAATCGATTATTATGTATGAGATAATCGATCATGAATCATCTTCTACCTCTACACACCGCAAGATCGTCAATGCTTTCACTGAAACGACCACCGACACAACACCTCTGTCCAATGCACCACTGCATACTTACTAACTCACAAGAGTAGCAACAACAACTCACAAATCTCACACTCACAGAGGCACCGAAACTATGAATTCATACCCTCAAAGCCACTCTACAAACACGCTCAAGGCTTATAAAAACACATTCAAATTGATTTGAATATGGTAAATGGTGCTCATTATGAAGCTTCAGTAATCTCTACAATGGAATCTCACATATAAAGGTTGCATCTATCTGGACACGCATAGTAATGATGCTCTCTGCATGCCACAATGTAAGGTTCTATGTATGGCACAAAATACCCACTTGCAAGGGTTTTGTAATTTCGAGTGTGTTGAGCTGACATCGCTGCAAATCTCTTCAAAGGATCGAGGATCGTCTCTTGCAAATCATCGTCCATCCATCGTCGTCAATTACCTAAACCAAAAGCATGTAACCCTCGACCATCCATCATAAACTAAAGTTGAACCATGAACATCGTCTCATCCAAACACACTGTAAGTGTCGTACCAATCACATCCATGTGCAAGATTGCCAAGTCATCATTTGTAATCATTACATTCCATGTACCTACTTAACTATTAAGTGCAACTCTAATTTTTAGGACGAGGGTGGCTCGTCCAATGGCCAATTTTCTTAAATTTTTAATTCCTTGAATTTTACCCAATGAAAACGTTGTTGGCCCAACGATCGGCTCCTGGGACCAAATTCATCTAGTGAGAGTGGTTTGCCCAGTGACCAATGCTATCAGGTTTTCTAAATTATGAATTCCGTATGACTCGCCCAACAAGTCTGCATAATTGTGCAAAGTTCTAAAAGTGGCCAAAGTGACTTAAGAAGGGTTTTTCATATCCTTTCCTATTTATTTTTGAAGATTAACATCCTTACTCGAGTCATTTGATCCTATTCAAAATTTTACAATTACTTAGGTACTCATACATGCAATTCAAACTGTTCAAACCAACAAAATTTCACATCAAATAGTTAGATATCATAATAAAATCATACACCAATTGATAATATAACAATTTCTTCAATCTATCTAATTCAATCTCAACATGCTCAACAAATATACCAAACACATACTTCCCTAGCCCCAAATATCTAACTGGTTTCATAATACTTATCAATTCAAACAACATCAATTTTTCAGTTAACAATTCAATTTGTGCAAGAAATTCCAATAAAGTGATTAAGTCACTTTACATTTAGATTTCCTAATCTAATGAACTATTTAAACTTAAGGCTAAATTCTCTTACCTGATTGAATGATTGGGTATCAAAAAGAAGTTCCAATTCCTCAATATCACCTAAAATGCACAAGAGAATCTTAATTAGATTATATTATTAGGACCTTAAACTAATAAAGACTAATCTTAGTTTTAAACACACCACATGCAATGCATGTGTATCTAGACATAAAAAAGACGTAAATTAACTTAAAGAAAAAAAAAGTAAAATTAGACTTACTCTAATTAAAAATCTAATTAGACAATCTTGATTGCTTTTGCTTTATTTACTCCTAAGAATCCAAAAATGATTATATTAAAATAAACCTAGAAAGCTAATTTTTCTACTTATATAAACTTTTTTACTTTAATAATAAAATATTTAAATATTGTTTTAATTATATTAGTTCTTCTAAAGTTATTTTCTGAGTTATTACAACCTTCTAATATTTTTAAGAAATATATTTATAATGTAAAATTTACAATAATATAATACTTTTAAAATAAAGAAATTTTGTGCATGATTTTATAAAAGTACAAATATGTCACTGGAATTTGAAAAAGAAGTTTGGTCTTAAGATTTCTTATTTTTTTTTAAGTTTATATGGTCCTTAATTTTAAAATTTGAATCAATTTGTTACTTTCATCATTTTCGATTTTGAAATATTAAACACTTTTTTAATTGATCCGAAATACGAATGTTGTATAATTAGTATGTGAAAACTATAAAACTCAATGTTGAAATTCAACAGAAAAGTTAACATATAAAATATATATCTTATCTTTTTTTCTAATGGTTTGTAGATCCTTCCAAAATCAAGGAGGTTGCGCAATATATTAAGAATAAAATCGTACTATTATTGTACGATTTAGTTTAAGGTTAGATTTAGTTTAAAGTTAGGTAAAATTATAGAAAAATAACACATAATAAAATTGTGCAATCAATCAAGCACATTACTTCGTTAATTAAGTTTGTTAGACTATATTGAATTATTTTAGAGTGATTATTTATTGAGTTGTGCAAATAAAATTAATTACATAATGATGAATTTTTTTTGTTTTGTTTATTTTGATGAGAATCTAATGATTGAAATTAATTTTCATTAAGTAATTTAAATAAATATAAAGTTAATTTTAATTTAAATAGAAGAATGATTAACGGAAGAAAAGTTACTTGGTGTAAATTTTTTTTATGTAAACTAATTAATTGAAAAGATGATTTTTATATAATTTAAATTATTTGAATTAAAAAATTAAATTGTTTGAAAAGAAGAATAAAATTAAATTAAAATTTGGTAATAAAATATATTTAGTAATCATTGTTGTTCGTTCAAATGATTATTTTTGTAAAATAAAAAAAAAATAAGTAATTGTAAGATTTCATTCTGTCAACAAGTTTTTTTTTTCATGATTTCACTCAACCTTAAATTAAATCGTGCAATAATGACACGGTTTATTCACAATGACATAGTAAATTTCCTAAAATAATTAAAAAATGTATCATTTTAAAATTAAAAAAAAAAATTAAACTAGTTTTGAGAATTTTGCCACTTTTATTTGTTGTTATACTAGTGAATTTAAGTTGATGAGTTTCCCGTGTAAAATCAGTAAAAAAAAAGCGTAAAAATTATATCTGAATAAATAAAAAAACAGTTTGATTTTGAAAAATAAAAGACCAATAGATTCACACAAATTAAATGTGAGAGAGATGAAATGTTAAAGGTTTTATTTATTTATATTTTTTATTTTTTTTATGTTGTGTTATTGGGATGCAGAGAAACGTGATTAATATTTTTAAAAAGGCTCACTGTCTCAATCTTTTATTTTGTCATACATATCAAGAAAGGGCTTATTTTTAATATACCAATAACATGACTATATAAATTAAAGTGTATTTGTTATAACTTAAATTTATTTTGTAAAATTAACCTAAGGATGCATATATTTTTATTTTTCAATAGTATAGCCTTTTTCATTTTGGAGACGTGAACTCTGAATTTCAAAGATTGATTTCTATAATTAAAGTACATTGAATACATATTTATTATTATTTAAGACAATCGTGTACCAAACTTTGTTTAGACTGCTGCATGTGAAACCCATAAATTTACAGAAAAACCATTTATAAATCGTCCAAATGGACAATGATGAATCATGATTCATGAATACACCGATTAATATAATAAAACAAAACACTCCCAATTTTGCTTTCAAAAAAGATTCTCTCATAATTGACGCATGCATCTTTTAATATATTTACTTACTATATTCATATTATATAGTTCTTTTAGATAAATTGAAATATACACTAAAATATTTAACATTGTTCCATATAATAAAATATATTATGTATATATATGAAAACAAATTACTTCTCTCCCATAATATTGTAATAAATAATGTTCACTTTTTTTATTAGTTTTAGATAAATAAATATGTTTCTTATATTTCTAATAAAATGACAAAAACATCTCTTGAAGTTTTTGGGATAAAAAAATTATATTTTTAATTATAAAAATAAAATTTTATAAATAAAATACAATTTCATTTAAATTAATTTAACTTTTATATTTTTTTTACTCGATAAATGAGATGTTTTTTAAAAGAAGAGAGTGATCAAATCTACTTGTTGGTAGTATGATGCGTCGATAAAGGTACAAAAATGTTTTTTTTTTTTTTTGTTGAAGTTTTTCTTTTCTATATTACTTTTTTCATTGCTTAATTATTTCAGATAAAAATTTTCTCATCTTTTTATCCTTTGAAAGGATGACACATTTTTTGATTTTGTATCAGACCATTTTTAATACAATGATTTATTACTTTTTGATTTTTTTTCCTTTAATACTTGCCTTTAGAAAATAAAAAAAAAATAACTTATATGAAACAAAATGAATTGACTTTACAAACTAATTGGGCTTATTAGCTTGTTCATAGACTTCTCTATCTATCTATCTATATATATATATATATATATATATATATATATATATATATATATAATATAATTATATAAAATTTATAATTTT
>Ga0209489_110267_pt1 | contig 10725 bp, 6 predicted proteins | sample SiratrowhiteBW_FD_187527 | JGI IMG/M metagenome (GOLD analysis project Ga0209489, IMG submission 187527) | Root nodule microbial communities of legume samples collected from California, USA - Siratro white BW (SPAdes) (version 2) | ecosystem: Host-associated > Plants > Roots > Nodule | place: USA...
GTATTTACACACAAACAATAAATATATATATATATATATATATATATATATATATATATATATATATATGATTTTGTGCTTCCTATTAATACTCTAGTGTGTTGTCTTATAATACAAGTGTATCATGTAAGTCCTATTAGTGAGTACAATGATCTCAAATAGACATTTTGAATAGACAATGTTTGGTTGGAAAAGGAAAGTTATATGACATTGATATTTTCTGTATAAAGATTAAAATATCCTCAAATGCTTTGATTTATTATTTTATTTTACTTTTTACTAGTAGAAAAACTCATTTATTTTTTATTAACAGAAAAACTCATTTTATTATGACCATGTTTAGTTTAGATAGCTTGGGTATTAACTATCTTTTTTCACCCCAATTATGAAAAAAAAATATATTTTATATATAAATCACTGAAGTATTTATTCAATTTATCTTAATAAATACACAAAATCTATACTTTACTTGTCAAAAGTCTACTTCATGTGTAAAGAGAGATATGTGTCTAATAACAGAGTGTAAAATTTCACTTTGATATTATTTATACATATAACTTTCTTTTGAATTTTGTCTGCAAATAACTTTCATTTCAATTCCTTTTCCTATAACTTTTTTTAAACTATTTTAAAAAGTAACTTCAAATTTTCAACTGAAAACTCTTTTTCATTAAATGTTAACAATATCAACTTGATTTTTATATATTTTTTTATTATCTAACCTAAATTTGGTCTTCACTAATATAATATATATAAACTTTCTTTAGTAAATTTCTTAAATAGTATTTTACGACCTCACTAATATTATATAAATTTTTTGTTAGAGATTCCACATCGACTGTAGATGAGACATTCCAATAATTTATAAATAGGTACAAACCTCACTTTACAAGCCACTTTTGTAAAGTTAAGTTAGACTTAAATTTTACTTTTTGATATGGTATCAGAGCCTATTCTAGCACGGTTGTTGGACCACCCGCTATCGTGCCGCTATCGGACAACTCTTAAACAATATAGTCTCACGCACAAGTTGAACAATCTCGGCGTGAAGGGCTGTGTTAGAGATCCCACATTGACTAGAGATAAGACCTTTCCAATAATTTATAAATGGGTGTAAACCTCACTTTATAAGCCGATTTTGTAAGGTTTAGTTAAACTTAAATTCTACTTCTTGATATTTTCTTTAATAAACTTGTCTTTTTCTTACTAATATTTTAGCACCTACTACCAGTTTGAAAATAAAAGGTTACCAGGTTGAAAATAAAAGGAAAAATAAAAAATTGTTGTTGCATTGTTGGCATCCAAGTTATTAGTGACATAGGCGGGATTCCATTATGAAAAGGATGGGTCCGAAGTCCATATTTGAGTAGTGCTGTCAACTTATTGTGGAAAGAAATGATGAAAAATTTTGACCAGAGGTAGCGAATTCTATCCTTGTAATGACTTCAATCTTCTACTTTAGTGAGAACAATTGAAACAACCCACATGGAGCACCGAATTTCAGTTATGGAATTATGATGGCTATGCCAAAATATGGTAAATACAATATTATACCTGCTACGTGTGATTATAATAATGGAAAAAACAGGAATATAAATGTAATTTGAGAAAATATATAGATATATTAATCCAGTTTACTCTAAAGAATAATAATCATGATCAGTTAAGAGTCTATGATTTAAAACTACGAAAAAAAAAAATCAAATATACCACTTTAAAGGAGGAGTCAACGAAAGAATATACAAAATAAAATTAAAACTAAGCAGAGGTTAACATAACAAGTTTATTAGGTCGAATATTAGCAAAATACGGAGAGAGAAAAAACCAATTAAATACAAGACAGGAAGAGTATTTGACATTTAATTCAAATTAAATTCTTATAAAAAAACTATTAAAGTAAGAAATCCAGTTGGAAGAGTTTGAGAAATGAGGTATGCCAATTGTCTTCTAATTCCCATGTTGACTTGTTGCACGTGAAATCGAAATGCAATGAAGTTGGATGTGCAATTAATTAAGACTTAAAGAAAAAAAATAAGAATCACTTTAAAGATGTTGAGTATAACGTGAACCATCAAATCCCAAATGAATAAAGAATTTAACCAACACATATAATGGGACAAAAGTTTCCTTCTTCATCCTTGTCGTGATTTAAGCGTGGTTTTACTATAATTAATCAGATTCACCTTGTAATTTATTTGAAACACCATTTCAAATTCACAGGCACATGAGTATATTGATTCATACGATTGAAAGAGGAAATTAAAATATAGTTGTTTTGCAGTATATCCATAACTTTATTACAACTTTTGAATAGAACACCACCATACAAGTTGAACATGCAAACATACCTTTATGAACAAAGAAAGGAAAATGACTCGTATTTGATTATACAAGTAGAAGACCAAACATATGTAAATTAACTAATTCTCTTAATTATACATTTTTTGGGTGCAACTAACTTAATGCAAATTATAGGATTAAACCACTCCTGGGGATTTTGGATCATGATCTTTATTTGCTCCAGTCCCTGCATAGTCTTGGGTTTCCAAATAAACCCTCCTCTCTATGAATTCTCCTTCCTTCATATCACCCACAACTTCATCACCATTTCCAAGGGCATGCTCCAACTACAAAACACATTATAATAACAAGGTATTCATCAAAAGGAGGGAAACTATATAATTTTCTTATAATATTCATAATGAACTCAAAACCTATAATCTCATCCCTTACTAGATGTATTGTCTTTCTTAATTTCCTCTGGATAGTTTTTAAAATCCTTTTAATTTGGCTTTTAACAAGGAATATTCTTATTTAGTATAAGTATTTGTTGAACAATTTTATTCCCATTTCTTAAACTATTACTTTCTTTCCAATTCCCTAATTAAGTTAATTAGCCGAATAAACTCTGATAATAATTATAATAACTGCTAACTGTTAAAGGGTTATGAGAGGAAGATATTCTTTGCTCATGAGAGAGATTATAAAGTAAGGAGCACTTACCCTAGTTAAAGAAGACAAGGCAGAAAATTCTTCTTCTTCATCACCTTTCAAATTTTGGGTTCCTGTAACCAAACAAAGCAATCAAATTCATCATATATTTTAGAATATTTACATAGAAACTTAAAAGAAAACTGAAGAATCAGTTAATTAAATATCCAATGAAAATCTTACTTGTTACAGGAACAGAAGAGGCAGACAGAACATATGAGAAGTACAAAAAGATTATCAGCAGCTTCATGAGGTTTCTCTTCATCTTAGATGATGAATAGCAATAGCAGTAGCAATAGCATACACCACCAAGTTGTTGGATGACAAGGAAAGCACTTGAAGAGGATGAGAGAGGGAGCACAAAGATGTGTGCTTAAATAGGTGGCACAATAAAGAGGCTTCAATGCACCAATTAATGTACCACATAAGCCAAAAAAGTCAACTTGTTCATTTTATTTTCTATTCTATGCCTCCAAAGACCTAACTCCATTTATTTACTGTTTATGATCGATTTGGTGAAGATCATAAAGGTTGTGTCTGTATTTCTTTTAAAAGTCTTTAGCACACTGAATCGAAGACAATGTTTAAAAAATGTTATCATGGTGTTGTAAGTGTGTGCAAATTATCAACTTTGACATTAAATTTTTAACTTGCTTTTAAGTACCTACACTTTAATTGAGTACCGTTGTTGCGGTTTGGTTAAGCCAAATCGGTTTTATTTCTAGGCCAAGACACAAGAATAGGAAAATTAGCATATACACTCATGAACCATCATACCTTGACATACATATTCATTATAGCATGTTTATTATAAAATAGAATGGATCAATATAGATCCGAAAGATGAAGTTCTCCTAAAAAAGTAGATAAGTTAAAGCACACATTCTCAAAATTAACCCATAATATATAGTCCATTCCAACATTTGTCAAAAGGCCCCTTAACATAATAAAGGACATGTCACACGCATACTTATGTAGTTAGATTTAAATCTATATTTTTGTAAGCATCCTTCATCATATTGGAAGAACAAAATGAATGCATAATATAAAGCCTAGCTAAAAGTAAAGTTGGTAATGTATAGTGGGTTTGGAAAATTTGACAAAATAAAAACTTATAATCACTATCTATAATGAATTAAGTAATTTAAGTCAATCTGGATGTCTCCAAAACAAGTCTTGACATTTATGTTTTCATTAAACCTACACTAATGAAAATACATGTCTTGCTTTAGCAATATCATTAAATGTAGCATTTTTGTTATGTGACTTTGTTTTATTCTTCGATATATATAATCATGACATTATAAACTTGACTTATCGATGTCACATTCTTCTCCTTATGCTTCTTTAAAGTTAACAAAATATTTCTTGATTTGACTGAAGTCTTAGTCATATCAACAAACATGCTCTTCTCATCATTTGTCAACCTACCCGTATATGGATGACTCACCTAAGTATCAGCCAAGTCATAATTGTGAGACACACAAAGTAACTTCAAAATCCATCATTCTCCATCCTTCATCGATTTTTTTTGTAGTCTAAACCTGCTTATATCGCCTATATTTACCTCCTGTGTCACAGCCTAACAGAACATACGTCTTCCTTCCTCGTTGCCCATTTGTAATATCTGACGTTAATGTAACAATCACAAAGCCAAAGTTATACGCAATCTTTCTTGCCCACTTCAACAAATCATCCCGAAAAGCAAATACCTGTTTAGACATATCAAAACAGTCAACTTCAATATGTCAATGTCATCTGAAATACCGATGAACAAGCCTATATTCATAGTCTTTATGCATAAAAGAACAACTTCAATACAAATAAATCATAAACCTTACAAACACTTGAAAACAACACTAAATATCTTAAAAAAAACATTTTATGAAAGACCAATTTGTATTCTAGAAAATGTTTTTCGAGAGCTAAATTTGACTTTTGGAAAAAGTTTCCACATACAAATTTGACTTCCGAAAATTTTGAAATGTAAATTTAATTTTAGAAAAATATTTTTCAAAAATCAAATTCGCATTCCCGAAAACTTTTTTTGGAAGTCAAGCTTATATTCTGGAAAACATTTTCTATAACTCAATTTTCCTAGTCTCGAAAACATTTTCCGAAATTTAGATTTCACTTATGTAACAGAAAAAAAAATTATGAAAAACGTTTTTTTTTTTTTGTAAGGAATATCTCGCACCACTCAACAAGTTTCGGATTTCATTTTCTGGAAACCATTTCCGAAAACCAATTTCAGAAAACCAATTTCTGCAAACAACTTAAACCAAATTTGCACCCACGCACACGAAATCAACCTAGACACACTCACCTCCACTCACCAATAGCACCACTTGTCGGAGAACTCTGCACGACACCACCACGGACCATGCTACCGCAACACTCGGAACAATCACCCACAACGCCACCTCCTTCCTTTCAATAATCTATCAGAGGTAACAGTGACATTTTGAAAAAATGATGGGTGTAGGAAGCAGTTGTCAAAGTTTAGTCCAAAGATTAATAAGAGTTATATAATTCGGGTAAGCCTAACAAATACAAGGCAAAAACTTCCTGTCCCCATCAAAATTTCAAAATGCCAAACATACCCTTGTCATGTTTATTTAAATAAAAAATTTGTAGAGGTTGGTTTCGTTAGTGGTGGATGTTAGGGTGAGGTGCAGCGTTTGTGATGGACGGTTGTGCTCCGGTGAGACGCTTTCAAGGTCCTGTTGATATTTCGAAGACATGACAATTGTGAATTGTGGTTCGGAAAAGAGATTCCAGAATGCATGTATAAAGTTTTGAAAAGTTAGTTTCAGAATATAGTTTCGGAAAGTTTATTTCGAAATAAGAGTTTTCCGTAATGCTTTTTCCCAATTCAAAACATGACTTCCGAAATTCGTTTTTTATAATTTTTCGAAATGAAAAAAAAAAAAAAAAAAAAAAAAAAAAAACAACACATCTCCATCTGTGCTGCCGTCCACTACCAACAACGTCCCTACCTTTTGTATTTAATCACTGAAGGTCATTTTTGTATTTTCATTAACGTGAGGGGTGCCAATCAGAGTTGATGGGGTGCAGGAAGTTTTTGCCCAAATACAAAAGGGCAAAAATATGAATTTGGACCAAGCCTAATGAGTTGAGTGGAAAAGTATGCTAAGCCCGAATAAAAGTAAAGAAAAAAATGGGTTAGATCTAGAATGATAAAATAAAGTATTAGAAAAATGAAAAATAAAACTAAACTTAGCCTAAATGAATTTCAAAAGTTTTGAAAAAAAAATATTTAAAGAGAGAAAAAACAAGGAAAGAAAGAGACACAAGTAGACATTTGAACTTGAAAATAAGAAGTTGCTCGAAGTAACAACATATATATCATACTAGAGGGAAATGAGTACAACAGTGGATAAATCAGGTAAGACAATAACAAAGATGAAAAGGATCATTTTAGAAGGGAAAAGAAAAAGAAAAAGAGAAGAGATAAAGCTTGAAGTAGAGAGGGTTGAAGAATAACAAATTGGGATTAGTTTTTGAAACTGATCTAGTATGTATTAGCTTTTAGAAACATTTTTTTTTTTTTTTTCGTATTTGAAGTTTCTAAATCAATGCAACCGTGACATGTAAAATTCACTTTATTTTTTTTTTTATTAATTCTAGAGTGAACAATACATACGAAGCGATTTAGTACGAGCATGTTCTTGATTTCTCTTGCACCATTAATCTCCCCCTCTCATTATGGTCTACATTATTTGTTTCTCTGTGAAGTATTCAATCTTTCATTTAAGTTTTTATTGCTCTTCATGTTTGCATTATGTGGCATTTTTTTATGTATTTGTGAAGCCAAAGTGCACTGAAAGATGAACGTAAATTGAAAAAATAGTGAATGATATTGGTTGATAGTTGGGTATTATTTGATTTTCAAGAAAATATCGTTGTTGGTAATTGTTTGTTTTGAATGAAAATCTTAGGGTGATTACTTGTATATATTTTAAAAGAACTTTGGCAATGTCTTACTATATACTCACATAAATATTTGTAACTATTATATCTCTTTACTTCATTATGTATCTCACCTATAATGTTTCAAATTTAGAGATCTAGTGAAGGAATTTTATTGGGTACGTATCTTGAGAAGAAAGTTAACAAAACGTTAAAAGAAATTCTAGAAGATCTTCAGGATTAATCTCATTTGTAGATACATATTTGGTAAAGAGACCAAATTTATTTTTATATAAAAAGATATTTGGATGTGCTTTACAGTAAAAAAAATCTTACATTTTCGTAGTTGATTACTTTTTATACATTTTATGATAAATGAGTTAATTTATATATGTTTTAATTTTAAATTTAATTAAAATTTTTAAATAATTAAGTTTATATTATAATCTCTTTGTGTTTAAAATATTTTTTATTTCTGTTTAAGTATGATATTATTTTATTTTTATCGTTAATAAGGTGACGTGGTTGTTATTTTTATTTTATTCTTTTCAACACATTTATCCATTCACTTATTTCATTTCTTTTTCACTTCAACATTATTTCATTTCTTTTTCACTTCAATAGTGAGTTAAACGGGGAGTTATACAAGATAGTGATAGGGAGAGAGCGAAGATGAAAGTTGATTTATGTATGTTTAAATTTGTGTTCAATTTAGGAGCAGAAATTATGGTTTGCAAGGAATAGAATTCACATGTTGTGTTAGTGGAATATTTCAGAAATTATATTTAAAATAAGAAAAAATCACAAGCATGAATAACATTTACTTTTGAGTTCTAATGTAGGTTTGACCTAAGTTATTAAAAGAATTTAAAAGGAAGAGACTAACTAGAGAAAATTCTTTTTAAAAGAACAATTGTACTTAATATCAAGAGACAAAGAGGCCGGTACTAGAAGTTGGAGACTACTCTGCATTCAATTGTTTCAAAATATTGGATTCGACCTTTTATGTTATGCATGCTAAATATTCTTTAGTTAGATGATTGATATAGTATTTTGAATTATATGTTTTGAATTTTTTTCCCCCGATTGTTATGATGTTTTATATCTTGTTTATAATTAGAGATAGAACAAATTAAATTTTGTCACAATTGATCAGAAATTGAGCGTGCTTGATTTGTTTCTATTTAAGATTATTATCATTTTAATATTTTTGTTGAATTCTTAAAATGTCTAAAACATTAGAAAACAACTTTACTATATAAGAAATTAAGAGTAAACAGCACTTAATTCAATAGATAATTAGAATACTTGTATCAATTAAAAACTATAAAAATATACCAATTCTCTAACATATTTTATAGGAATTGAAATTTTTCTTCATAAGTTATTTTTAAATTTTGTTAATTTTAAAATTAATTGTCATTACTCTAAATTGTAAATATCTTAAACTTAATATTCATGAGCAAACTGTATTCAATAATTCAATTCCTGTTAATGATATTTTGATTACAATAAGTAACAAAAAACAAAATGCTATGAAAATAAAAAAAATATTTAAAACACTTAATAGAACAAAATTTATAATAAAAATTAATTAAAAATCTCCAAATTTATATAAGATACTTAAAATTAGTTAAACTTTAATTATTTAATTATTTGTCACTATAAAATAAGAAAAACAAAATAATTATATCCCACTAACTGTTATGAGTGACCTTTAAATATTATCAAAGAAAAGTGAAACTAGTACCATTGTTCAAAATATTCAAACTAGTTTGATTAAGAATGATATACAATTAACCTGTTCGTACAAAGCAATTTTGAAGGGTCCCTCACCCAATAAGGAGGAATTCTATTTTTGTTACTTTAAATTAAGATCCTTAAATGGGAGATGTTTCTTAGGGTAAAGAATTAAACATGATATGATTGTTTAACAACTCACAATAGATATCATAAGATTATACATTGTAGAAAGAACCTAAACTGGCCAACATAGCCTTTTCTTCTTTTGCTCAACCAACAATAACTCATTGGATTCAAACCGACAAAGGTGTAAGTTGTGCATGATGATAAATTAAGAATGTATTGGCTATTGTATAAACTAAGATGATTTTTGTGTACATGTGTGTGCAAGGCAACTTGAAACCTACCCACCAACCAACCCACTTGCTGTTGGGGAGCATTAGGAAAATACTTGCTGGTTTTAAGCCTTTGACATGCAAAACCCTAATATATTGCATTGTCATCAATATGACAGGTAGTGTGACCTCGAAACCGTCCTAAGAAACCATTATTTATGGCTGCCTATTACATCATTCATCTATTTATTTTAAAGAAATTTACTATAATCCAATGACTGATTATCATGGTTTAACAAAATGATAGAAAGTTTCTTTCTTCTACCATGGTGCTCGTGTGTTTAGATTGTACAAATTAAAGGTGATTAGGATTTGGGATTAGTGTCGTTGCCAAATTTTTATGTTCTTCATACATAAAAAAATTACTAACTCGGTCTAAATGTCTGTTTTTATTATTATTATTATTATTATTATTATTATTAATTTTAGTGTTATTATTGTTATAATATGTGTGTGTGGAATTGGATAAGTCTGGTGTCTCATATAATATATTTTTCTTTTTGAAAAAGAAACCCGTTAAATTAACTAGGTATGCTAGTGATGTATGGATAATATATGGTTCCAATATAAGTTTAATTAAATCCAAAGTATGCTAATAGTTTTTCCGAGGTTTCAATATGCTTACATTTATGTAAATATGGTGTTGTCAATTTGCTCACATACGTCTCGGGTAAGCGAACTACTTCTTTTTAATATGTATTTTTTTTCCGAGAGATAAAAATTGGTGTTTTCAATTTTTAGTCACTAAAAAAGTTTACTTGAATGTATTCTAGTTTAGTTATGTACCTGTAGCGAAATTTTAATTTGATATACCTAAATTGATTCTTTTGTAAATGTAAACCCCGTAAAAAGAAAAAAAAAAAAAAAAAAAAGCAAATCATAGCTCTTTCTCTTTCTCTTCACACCTCTCCATAACTTTCTCTCTCTTCTCTTTCGATTTTTATTCTTTTTACTCTCCTTACTTATATATTTCAGAATTTGATTAAACTCCACATTAGTTAAGGATCCTATAGGCATTTCAGAATTTGATTAAAGTAAATTTCTATTTGCTTTGAGGATCCTTTGTTATCTGTTTCTTTAAATTTTTTTCATCAGTATTAGTAGAAACAATTGAAAAAAGTGTTATTTAGATAACTTGTTCTAGATACCTAGAGATGGACTGTTGTTATTGTTTGATTGGGAGAATTGACATGGGAATCATTGTCTAAGGTAATGGAAGTTAGTAACTTTTATATTAGTTAGTTACTTTTAAATAGAACTCTATGATAGAAGGCTTGAATATATAATTATCAGTGCTCAAGTCTTTCTTGCAGGTCTGACAGGTCCTTGAACACTAAATGAGTTGGATTGTTTATCTTGATTTGGTATGATTAATTGACCTGTTTTGAATAATGATGTTAGAAAGTAATATGTGAGAACATTTTAATTGTTGTTTGATGAAATTGAAATGATATGTAATGATATGAAAAGAAATCAAGGTATCACGGTTACATATGTCTCTATATGCTTCAGTATGATTGAATTGATGTGTTATGTGTGATGACTGAGTTATAGACTTGCATGTAATCATTATGGTTGAAATGAAACCAGTGTACAAAGTACCATGGTTATATATATATATATATATATATATATATATATATATATATATATATATATATAT
>Ga0209489_110278_pt1 | contig 10709 bp, 4 predicted proteins | sample SiratrowhiteBW_FD_187527 | JGI IMG/M metagenome (GOLD analysis project Ga0209489, IMG submission 187527) | Root nodule microbial communities of legume samples collected from California, USA - Siratro white BW (SPAdes) (version 2) | ecosystem: Host-associated > Plants > Roots > Nodule | place: USA...
TATATATATATATATAGATGGTAGATGACAATGAATTTAAGAGTAACTAGTAGCTCAGAAGGTGGGTGTCACCTCAAAAGTTTAAGTTTAGGATAAGGAGAGTCTTTGGCTGAAAAATTTAGGGTAAGTGAAAATGGATTTCGAGATGGTGGATAACAATAAATTTAGGAGTAACTGGTAGCTTAGAAGGTGACATCACCTTAAAAGTTTAGGGTAAGGAGAGTCTTTGACAGAAAAATTCCTATTTCTAAAAATTTTTAGATTAATAAATAGCTGCATACAGATAAATTTAGGGTTTTAAAGATTTTAATTAGTTTTAAAGTGTGCTTAAGTCTTTTGAGTGTGTGTAGGATAGTATAATTATTTTTTTTACTAAGGTTGTGTGAAGTTAGAGTTTTTAAGTGTTTGTGTCTTGTTGAACTATAATTAAAATATGTGTAATAAGTTTAAAGCTTTTAATTAGTTCTAGAGTGTGCTTAGGATTTTTAAGTGTGTATAGATTTGTGTCTTTATAATGTTTTAAGGGATGTGTTTAGTGTATTTTTTTTTTAATGTGACTAAATTGAGTGTTAGATAAAGTGTGTGGTTAAAGTTAATAATTTGGAAGAGTGAAATTATTTTTATTACCATATTCTCCCTCTATAGTAAAACATTTACTAGCACTTCATAACATTATCATCCAAAAGAGACACAAAAATGACAAGAGATAGAAATCACCAAAACAAAATGCTCATTTCAAAACATTTGAGACTTACAGAAGCAATAAATGTTTTATTCTAATCAAAGTTGATTTAAAGATAAGTAAATAAAGTCCTACTTAAAAGCCCATTACTTTAATCCCAAAAAGATATGGCACATTCTTCTCGCACCTTCATGAGTTATTCCTGCACTCCCATGATTTTTAAAATACCAAAATTACCCTTTCTAAATTGTTTATATTATGAATTGCACAATCTAAAATACAAAATTTCTTTTATATTTTGGATTATACAATTCAGAATATAACCTCAATATTTCAAATTGTATAATTAAAAATATAATTTTCGTAATTTATATTCTGAATTATATAGTCTATAATATTTTTTTTTATATTTGAAACATTTTTTTTAATTTTGATTATGCAATCTGAAATACAAAAATATTAGAAAGTATATGATTTTTTTTAATTTTTTTTATCAATGGTATAATGGTCATTCTAATGATGAGTCTGTAGAGCTGTAAGAATAAATTAAAGAGGTGCAGGAAAAATGCATCCAAAGATAGTTATAGTTAATCCTTTATAGTTGTAATTTAAATTTGTTTTTCCTACCTAAAAGACTACTATTATTCTTTTGCATTACCCACATTTTTTTTATTTCATTCAAAAATAAATTTCTCATTCATTTTCTCAATTATCAATACAAAATATATTTATTCTCAACACAGATTATTTTATATCTTTTTATCATAAATAATGTCTCAAAAAAATTTAATAAATTAACTTAAATATTGATCGGAAAATAATTGTTAAAAGACGATTAATGATATTACTTAACAAATAATTTTGTATCCTTAAAACACTTAATATAAACTTTCAATAAAGAATATACTTTATATATATATATATTTTGTTAAAATCGAAACATTAGAAATAGTTTTAGATATTAAAAATTTATGTTGAGTTGGTCGTCTTTGTATCTAATGCTTAACTTTTGGTAATAAAAAATTTTAAAAAAATATTACATTTCTTTATTTAGAAAAGCTTTGATCAATTAATAAATACACTCTGATAATCAAGCAAAATAGTATTGTATTTTGCAACTTAGTCAACTTAATAAAAAATAATATATTGACTGAGTATTTGACGTAATATATTTTACCAGACAACACATTATAAAGATATTATATATGTTCCTCTTTCTTCTCGTTATTAGTATATGTGTTCATCTAAGATGAAAAATCACTAAACAAAATAAGTTTAAGATATTATGTAAACAGTTAAATATTTTAATTTATAAAGTTGCGTTCATAATAAGAAATAGAGGTTATAAAAACATTAATGGTGTGTTTGTTAATATTTATAATTTATAGTGTGTTTGTTATGTAATTTTTTATATACTAAATGTGTTTTAGTTTATCTTTATATTTAATAAAAATGTGTATAATGCATTTCAATTTAATTTTAAACAAAAAATCACTCAAACTAATAAGAAAGTGTACAGTGAAATAAGAAAAAATAACCGAAACTAAATCATGAAGTTAACATTTTATTTTTTACGATAAGTTCATATCTTAAACTTTTTTTCTTTTTATTTATAGAAAGCTACCTAATAAGTTTTTCATAAATATACACATTATTATCAATTTAATCATGATAAACATCACAACTTAATACTTACAATAATATAAATTAGCCATTATAAATTATATTAAAATATTATTATATTTATCTTTTATTAGCATTCAAAGTTTAATTAATTTTTTTTATAAAATTAGCGTATTTTTTTAAAGTGTCATTTTTAAGATTACATATTAACTTTTATTTATTTATTTATTTATTTATTATAATCCTGTATTTATTTTAATATATTAATATACTCAATATTATACAAAATATCGTTATTTATATTGACAATTATATATATATATATATATATATATATAATTACTTATTAAAGTTATTATTAAGATTCATTATGAATTATCTGCAGTATCTAAGGACATGCATGGATAATGGTGGAATATAAAACTATTTATGAAAAAGAAATTTAAAAAAAAAAAGTAGAATACTTATATTGAGATTATTTTTGAACTAATCTTAACTCAAATACAAGGATTATTGGGTTTCTAAGTTTCTTCAACATCAATTATCTTATTATCTCTAGCGGCTAAATTTTATAAAAGTATATGATTAATAAAGTATCTAGAATAGGGCATGCATAATGACTCTCAAGGTGTCTAACTCTCAAGGTGTCTAACTCTCAAGGTATCTAGCTATTATGGACAATGGCTCTTCAGCTACATTACTATTCTGTGAGTAAGTGAAAATGGATTTAGAGATAGTGGATGACAATAGATTTAGGAGTAACTGTTAGCTCAGAAGGTGGTTACCGTCTCAAAAGTTTAGGATAAGGAGTTTCTTTGACTGAAAAGTTCCTATTTATAGATTTTTTATAAGTTAGTAATTACTTGTGTACAAATAGATATAGGGTTTTAAAGTTTTTAATTAGTTTTAGAGTGTACTTAAGTCTTTTGAGTGTGTGTAGGTTAGTATAATTAGTTTGTCCTTTTTACTATGACTGTCTGGAGTGTTAGTTAATGTGAAATTAGAGTTTTTAAGTGTCTGTGTATTCTTGAAGTGTAGTTAAATTTGTTATTGTGTAATGAGTTTAAAGCTTTTAATCACTTTTAGAGTCTGTTTAAGATTTTTGAGTGTGTGTAGATTAATGTCTTTGTAATGTTTTAAGAAATGTGTTTAGTATTTTTTCTATGGAGTGTTAGATAAAGTTTGTAGTTAAAGTGAATAATTTGGAAGAGTGAAATTATTTTGTTACCATCTGCTCTATAATAAATGCATTTTATAACATTATCATCTAAAAGAGACACAAAAATGACAACAGATATAAATCACCAAAGCAAAAGTTGTCATTTCAAAATATTTGAGACTTAGGAAAAGATATGGAGATACAAATAGTAAATGTCTTATTCTAATCAAAATTGACTTAAAGATAAGCAAGTAAAGTCCGTTACTGAAAGCCCATTACTTTAACCCCTAAAAAGATATGACACATTCTTCTCGCACCACCATGAGTTATTCTTGGACTCCCATGTTTTTTAAAATATTGAAAATATCCTTTTTAGATTGTTTATATTCTGGATTATACAATCTGAAATACAAATTTTTTTTATATTTTTTATTACACAACTCATAGTACAACTTTAATATTTCAAATTGTATAATCAAAACTAATATAATTTTTGTAATTTGTATTCTGAATTATACAATCTAAAATATATTTTTTTTATATTTGAAACATATTTTTTTTTTAATTTTGATTATGCAATGCAAAATACAAAAGGAATTGGAAGTATATGATTTTTTTAATTTTTTTCATCAATGATATAATAGTCATTGTGATGAGTCTGGAGCTTTAAGAAGAAAGTACAAAGGTGCAAGAAGAATACATATAGTTATTATTAATCCTTTATAGTTATAATTTAAATTTGTTTTTCCTACTTAGAAAGACTACTTTTATTCATTTGCATTACATATGTCTTTTTTTACTTCACTCAAAATAAATTTCTCATTTATTTTCTCTATTATCAATACAAAATCATTCCATTCAATTATCAATGAAAGATATATTTATTGTCACCACAAATTATTTTTATATATTTTTATCATAAATAATGTCTAAAAAGATTTGAATAAATTGACTTTAATATTGATCCATAAATAATTGTTAAAAGACAATTAATAATATTACCTAACAAATTATTTTGTATCCTTATAACACCTAATATAAACTTTCAATAAAGAATATACTTATATCAATATATATATTTTGTTAAAACCAAAACATAAGCAATAGTTTCAGATATTAAAAAATTATGTTGAGTTGGTCCTCTTTGTAACTAATGCTTAACTTTTGGTAAAAAAAAGAAAAAAAATTTATTATAGTTGCTACATCACAAGTATCAAAATTATGATTCAGGAGCATTTTGACTTCAAATGTTTTGTAAAAATATAATAAATTTCTTTATTTGAAAAAGATTTCATCAATTAATAAATACACTCTCATGAAGCAAAATAGTATTGTATTTTGCAACATAGTCAACTTAGTGAAAAGTAATATATTGTCTGAATAATTGACGTAATATATTTTAACATATATGTTTCTCTTTCTTCTCGTTATTAATATATATGTTAATCTAAGATGAAAAATAACAGGAAAAAATAAGTTTAAGAAATTATGTAAACAATTAAATATTTTAATTTATAAAGTTGCGTTCATATTAAGAAATAAAGGTTATAAAAACATTAATAAATATTATAAAAACTTTAATGTTTATGTGTGTTTAGAATTTATAGTATGTTTGTTGTGTAATTTTTTATATACTAAATGTGTTTTAGTTTATCTTTATATTTAATAAAAATGTTCATAATGCATTTCAATTTAATTTTAAACTAAAACATCACTCAAACTAATAAGAAAATGTACAGTGAAATAAGAAAATACCGAAACTAAATCATGACGTTAACATTTTATTTTTTTACGATGAGTTCATATCTTAAACTCTTGTTTTATTTATTTATTTTTATTTATTTATAGAAAGCTACCTAATAAGCTTTTCATAAATCTACATATTATCATCAATTTAATCCTTATAAACACCACAACTTAATACTTACAATAATATAAATTAGCCATTATAAATTACATTAAAATATTATTATATTTATCCTTTATTAGTTTTCAAAGTTTAAAGATAAGGAGAGTCTTTGGTTAAAAAGTTTAGGATAAGTGAAAATGAATTTAGAGATGGTGGATAAAAATAGATTTACAAGTAACTGGTAGCTCAGAAAGTGGGTGTCACTTCAAAAGTTTAGGGTAAGGACAGTCTTTGGTTGAAAAGTTTATGGTAAGTGAAAATTGATTTAGAGATATGGATGACAATAGATTTAGGAGTAACTGCAGCTCAGGTGGGTGCCACATCAAAAGTTTAGGGTAAGGAGAGTCTTTGGATGAAAAGTTTAAGGTAAGTGAAAATGGATTTAAAGATGGTGGATGATAATGGATTTAGGAATAACTGGTAGCTCAGAAGGTCAGTGCCGCCTCAAGTTTAGGATAAGGAGAGTCTTTGGTTGAAAAGTTTACGGTAAGTGAAAATGGATTTAGAAATGGTGGATGACAATGGATTTAGGAGGAACTGGTAGCTCCAAAGGTGTGTGTCGCTTCAAAAGTTCAGGGTAGGAGTCTTTAGCTAAAAATTTTAGGATAACTTTAGAGATGGTGGATGACAAAGGTGTGTGCCACTTCAAAAGTTCAGGGTAAGAGTCTTTTGCTAAAAATTTTAGGATAACTTTAGAGATGGTGGATGACAAAGGTGTGTGCCACTTCAAAAGTTCAGAGTAAGAGTCTTTAGCTAAAAATTTTAGGATAACTTTAGAGATGGTGGATGACAGTGGATTTAGGAGTAACTGCTAGCTCAGAAGGTGGGTGTCACCTCAAAAGTTTAGGGTAAGGAGAGTCTTTGGCTGAAAAGTTCCTATTTATAGAGTTTTTTTTAGGTTAGTAGATAGTTGTATATAGAGATATTGGATTTTAAAGATTTTAATTAGTTTTAGAGTGTACTTTAAGTCTTTGAGTGTGTGTAGGTTAGTATAATTAGTTTGTCTTTTTTACTATGGTTGTTTGGAGTGTTAGTTAAAGTGAAGTTAGAGTTTTTAAGTGTCTGTGTATTCTTGATGTGTAGTTAAATTTTTTAATGTGTGATGAGTTTAAAGTTTTTAATCAGTTTTAGAGTATGTTTAGGATTTTTGAGTATGTAGATTAGTGTCTTTATAATGTTTTAAGAAATGTGTTTAGTGTTATTTTTTTTAATGTGGCTAAATTGGATGTTAGAGAAAGTGTGTATAGTTAAAGTGAATAATTTGGAAGAGTGAAATTATTTTGTTACCATTTGCTTTATTAATAGTAAATGCATTTACTAGTACTTCACAACTTTATTCTCTAAAAGAGACAAAAAATGACAAGAGATATAAATCATAAAAGAAAAAATGAACAACTAAAAACATTTGAGGTGTAGGAAAAGAAAAAAGAAATATGGAGGTGCAAATAGTAATTGCCTTATTCTTATCAAAATTAACTTAAAATAAACAAGTAAAGTTTCTTACTTAAAGCTCATTACTTTAAGCTTAAAAAGACAGGATACATTTTTTTCACATTTCCATGAGTTCTTCTTGCACTTCAATGTTTTTTAAAATACCAAAAGTACTCTTTTTGGATTGTTTATATTCTAAATTGTACAATGATCAGAAATACGAATTTTCTTTTGTATTTTAAGTTACACAATCCAAAATACAACCTTTATATTTCAAATTATATAATCAAAAATATAATTTTTGTATTTTATATTCTAAATTATATAATCTAAAATATATATTTTTTATATTCATGATTGTACAATTTAAAACATAATTTTTTTTAATTTCAATTGTGCAATCCGAAATACAAATAAATTAGGGAGTGTTGGATTTTTTTTATTTTTTCGTCAAAAGTATAATTATCATTTTGATGACTGTGTGGAAGTGTAGAGAGAAAGTACAAAGGTGTACAATCCATTATAGTTGTAATTTAAAATTGTTTTTCCTACTTAGAAAAAGACTACTATTATTCTTTTGCATTACATATTTTTTTACTCACTCAAAAACGAATTTCTCGTTCATTTTCTCAATTATCAATCAAATATTTGTTTATTCTCACACAAATTACTTATATCTTTTATCCTAAATAATGTCTCAAAATAAATTGACTTTAATATTAGTTAACAAATATTTGTATCCTTAAAACACCTAATATAAAATTTCAATAAAGAGTATACCTATATATATATATATATTTTAAAATCAAAACATTAGAAATAATTTTATATATTAAAAAATTATGTTGAATTGGTCCTGTGATGATTAACTTTTGGTAAAAAAGTAAAGTTTATTATAGTTGTTACATCTCAAGTATCAAATTATGATGCACGAAGCATTTTGACTTCAAATGCTTTATGAAAAAAAATATTTTACTCCTTTATTTGGAAAAACTTTGATCAACTAATTAATACAGTTTGATCATGAAATAAAAAAGTATAGCATTTTGTTAGACAGTCAACTTAATAAAAAATAACATATTGATTGAGTTTTTGACGTACTATATTTTAGCAGAACTAACATAAACATATCATATATGTTTCTCTTTGTTATTGTATACTTTACTTTGCATGTTATTAATATATGTGTTAATCTAACCGAAAAAATAATTGAAAAAAAAAATAAGTTTAGGTACATCATTATTTTGTGAGTGAGTGACAATAGATTTAGAGAGGATAGGTGACAATGGATTTTGGGAGAATATGTAATTGGCAGCTCAGAACGTGGGTGCTTGCTCAAAAGTTTATGATAAAGAGAATCTTTGGTTGAAAAGTGTCTAGTTTTAGAGTTTTTTTTAAGTTAATAAATAGTTGTATACAAATAGATTTAAGATTTTAAAACTTTTAATCAATTTTAGAGTGTATTGAGGTATTCTGAGTGTATGTAGGTTAGTATAATTAATATTTTTTTTCACTAAAGTTATTTGGAGTGTTAGCTAAAGTGTGTAGTTAAAGTGAAGTTAGAGTTTTTAAGTGTACTTGTCTTCTTGAAGTGTAATTAAAATTGTTATTGAAGTGTAATTAAAATTGTTAGTGTGTAATAGTTTAAAACTTTTAATCAGTTTTAGAGTATGTTTAGGATTTTTTAGTATGTGTAGATTAGTGTTTTTATAATGTTTTAAGGAATGTGTTGGCTTTTTTTTCTTAATATGGTTAAATGGAGTGTTAGATAAGTGTATAATTAAAATGAATATTTTGAATGAGTGAAAATATTTTGCTACCATTTACTTCATCTAGGATAATTGCATTTACTAGCACTTCACAACATTACCAACTAAAAAACCCACAAAAACAGCCAGAGATATAAATATAAATCACCAAAGCAAAAATATGGTATTTCAAAACATTTGAGGCACATAAAAAAAAGTGTAAATAATAATTGCCTTATTCAAATCAAAATTGATCCGAAGATAACCAACAAAAATCCATTACTTTAAGTTTAAATATAGTTATTTCTTAGTCCATTATACTTTTTCCAATTTCTTTTTCCAACTTAAAAATATTATTTATTTTGTATTACACACAATTCTATTTTTTTTATTTCACTTAAAAATGAATTTCTTGTTAATTTTTCCAGTTATCAATAAAAAAAATCTTCCCATCTGATTTATTTTTTTAATTTTCAAAACCAATCTTTATATTTAATAAAAATGTACGATGAAATGTTTATAATGCATTTCAATTAAATTTTAAACTAAAAAATCACATACTGAAATAAGAAATATCATTAAAACTAAATCATGAAGTTAAAATTCTTATATCTTTTACGAGGACCTCATGTCTTAAACCTTTTTTATTTATAGAAAGCTACTAATAAGATTTTCATAAGTCTACGTATTATCATTAAAAATTTAATTATTCTAAACACCACAACTTGCTTCTTACAAATCCTATAAATTAGTCAATTACATTAAAATATTAATATATTATCATAAATAATTTAATTATTATAAAAGCTGTAACATCCTATATTTTTCATATAATAGAAACTTTATTATATAAAAATTTATATAATAAACTTGAATATAAAAATTCATACATTCATCATGTATTTCAAATTATACTTCTCCGCATAAGATTTAATAAAATATCTTTGTAAAATTACAAATAAAATAAAATGAAGCTTTTTCATCACAGTTCACTGGAATCACATCACCTATCAAATTCTCTGCTCCAGTGTAATATACACGATCATCGCAGTTTTAAAAACAAAACAAACAGCACACAAAAAGAAAGGTAAGCTAGAGAGTTTTCAAAACAATATATATTTTCATAAATTGGATTTCTATCTCAACAAACAACAACAATTCAATCTTTCATAATTCATCTCACATCATACATACACTGACTCAAAAACAAAGACACTAGACTCTCTACTTCCGGAAGACCCGTGCATTGAGTTAGACATCAAGAGGTGTGCACCTGTCATATACCACCTAACTATTCCGAACGAACAGTTTATTCCGATCGGGCTCATATTTCAAACCTCGGACCCCATATGCACAGGTTTAATCCATATGTCCTACTCCGATCGGGCTCATATTTCAAACCTCAGACAGGACCATATGAACCTCCTTCGACTTTTCACCAACTGGTAAACTTCATCTATATGAATCCAATGTACCAGTAGAGTCAGGATACCTCCTTAGAATCCCCAAACAATGCACATCCTAATAATCTCAACACGAGTATCTCCTTTCCTGAAGATACTATGTCTCGATCGCACACCACATCATTCACAAACATTGATACTACATCGTATCATTCATAAACATTCATTCCATTCAATTCAAATTCATCAAATTCATATATAATAAAATAAATAATTACAATATCCATTAAAAACATTTAAACTAGCTTCCCTTACCAAATATCAACATTATAAATAAATTTCTATTTCAAAGGAGACAAACATTTATAAAAAAACATGCAACTAGCTTCTCTTACCTAAATTCACAAAACAAGTAATTATAATATTTATTAAAAACATTCAAACTAGTTTTCCTTACCAAATATCAACATTATAAATAAATTTCTATTTCAAAGGAGACAAACATTTATAAAAAAACATGCAACTAGCTTCCCTTACCTAAATTCACAGAACAAGTAATTATAATATTTATTAAAAACATTCAAACTAGCTTTCCTTACCTCTATAGAGTAGAGATACTCAAAACCCTAAAATCACAAGCAACCTAACTCTGTTCAAGAATCTGATCGGACACTCTTGATCTACTCAACGCTAGGAATCTAAGGGTGTCTTCTGATTGTCAATCTGATAATCTATGAGATCACAAATCTAGAGA
>Ga0209489_110279_pt1 | contig 10708 bp, 9 predicted proteins | sample SiratrowhiteBW_FD_187527 | JGI IMG/M metagenome (GOLD analysis project Ga0209489, IMG submission 187527) | Root nodule microbial communities of legume samples collected from California, USA - Siratro white BW (SPAdes) (version 2) | ecosystem: Host-associated > Plants > Roots > Nodule | place: USA...
GGTGTCTCTTAGTTAAACCGTTAAAATTGAGCAAGAAAGTTTGTTAGTTATATGAAGAAAAAAAAGTAAATAAATGGGTCAAAAATCTTGAACTTGAAAGTGTTTAAAGTTACTAGAGGGAAAAAAGGGCAGAACAAAGGAGAGGGAAATGAATGTTATTTTTTATATTGCGAGAGACGTTGGGCTCTCCATTCCAATTCATCCCTTCGATACAATCTGCGATGTCAAAGAAAAGCTCTAGAACATTTTTGGTATTGAGTGAATGAATTCACAAAAATGTTTCACAATATCTCACCAATAAGATATAGGTATGATGCATATTTGAATTTTTTTAATTGATTAAATTATAAAATTACAAATTTATGTTTGTAGTTAACAAATTTTAAAAATGAAGTATAATTAATTGGTTGGATGTGATTGATGAATTGTTATTTTTTTTAGTTGATAGAATTATGAGATCACCAAGTATTTTAAAATAAAGATAAAAAATTATTATATAATTTTTAATTTTATTATTATTATTATTATTATTATTATTATTATTATTATTATTATTATCGTATCCCATCTCTGTTGCATGCGTATGCTTCCATCATATTTTCACCTATAAGCGATAATTGATTATTCCTAAAAATAATTACTATAGAAGTGTAGGTAATTCATCAGGTAGAAACTTACCTCTACCGAGTGCTTTCCTTGCTTCTGATCAAGTCAAGGTTGTACCACATTTCTTCACACCACCACAACCAGCACAAGGATACAAGAGCAAACTTCAAAACGTGGAATTTGGAATTGAGATTTTTGGTGTTTCTCTATTGTATTGTTATACGTTTTCGCTTACACCACTATACTTTCTTCTATACCTTGTGGGTCTTTCACTATGACTTCCTCACTCGTGAACATCCAAGGCGAACAGGTTCTCACCAACGATTTTCAGGACCTCTCAATTAAAGATCTGAGTGAGACAAGGACTTAGGCAGTGATTCACGAGGTGGGTTACGGAAGCCAGGGTGAAACCTATGCTATTTGTCTGTATAAAATAGTACTGCAGGAAACTGCTCTTGTAAAAGGTTGCGAGCATGCTTACTGTGTAACATGCATTCTTCGATGGGCTACATACCATGAGAAAGTTACTTGTCGTCAGTGTAAACACCCATTCAAGTTCCTCAATATTCATCGTGCACTTGATGGTAGCATTCAAGATTACATGTTTGAGTAGTGTTTGTCTGCTACATCGGGCCTCATGGTTCAAACCTTTCTCTATTGAAGAACATGTGGTTCACAAAGATGCTTACGAGGATCTCGAAGATTACCTTCATTATGAGGACAAGGACGTGAAGGACGATATGTATGAAGCTTATTATGGTGGTTCATCTAGTTTCTATATCGGCAACCGCTGACGGGGAGATAATGGCTATGTCAGGGCTAGTCGTCAAGAAGCTTGGCTGGTTCATCGGTCAAACTTCCAATATTCAGGAGCAAGTTCATCAAGGGAGGCGAAGAAGAAAGAAGTTGTTGGAAAGAGTACCATACGAGAAGGGCAAAGTGGACACAGATGAGGGAAGTTGTTGATAGGGCTGCTGAGGCAAAACATAACAACATGGGTAGGAAGTGATGTCCTGAAAGGGATGCTGCTATGTTTTGCCTCAACAGCCCTATCAGTACCTTCCCTTCTCTGTGTCCTTTTTGCCCTTCTCTTGTGGTACTCTTCCCAACAACTTATTTCTTCTTAGGCTCCCTCGATGAACTTGTTGTTGAATGTTGGAAGTTCGATCGATGAACCGGCCGAGCTTTCTGACGACCAGCCATGACATAGCTGTTGTCTCCCCATCGACAATTGTTAATACAGAAACTAGATGAACCACCATAACAAGCTTCATCCATATCTTCCTCTGCGTCCTCTTCCTCGTATTGATAGTAATCTTCGAGTTCGTAAGCATCTTTGTGAACCACATGTTCTTCGACAGATAAAGGTTTGAACCATTAGGCCTGAAGTAGCAGACAAACGCTCTCCTCAAACATGTAACCTTGAATGCTACCATCAAGTACAAAATGAATATTGAAGAACTCGGATGGCTGTTTACACTGAGGACAAGTAACTTTCTCACGACATGTAGCCCATCAAAGAATGCATGTTACACCGTAAGCATGCTCACAACCTTTTACAAGAGCAATTTCCTGCAACACTATTTTTATACAGACAAATAACACAGGTTCCCTCATGGCTTTCGTAACACACCTCGTGAAAATCGTTGATGAGAACCTATTCGCCTTGGATCTTCACGAGTGAGGAAGTCATAGTGAAAGATGCACAAGGTATAAAAGAAAGTATAGTGGTGTGAGTGAAAACGCAAAACTATAAAATAGAGGAACACTAAAACTCCCAATTCCAAATTCCATGTTTTGAAGTTTACTCTTGTATCCTTGTGCTGGTTGTGGTGGTGTGAAGAAATGTGGTGTAACCTCGGCTTGATCAGAAGCAAGAAAAGCACTCAGTAGTGGTAAGTTTCTACAAGAAAAGCACTTAGTAGAGATAAGTTTTTACATGATGAATTACCTATACTTCTATAGTAGTTATCTTTAGGAATAATCAATTACCAATTATTGGTGAAAATATGATAGAAGCATACGCATGGATCAGAGATGTGATTTGATAATAATAATAAAATTAAAAATTATATAATAATATTATTTTTTATTTTATTTTTATTTAAAATATTTGGTAATTTTATAATTCTACCAACTAAAAAATAACAATTTATCAATCACATCCAACAAATTAATTATATTTCATTTTCTAAATTTTTTAACTACAAAAATAAATTTGCAATTTTATAATGTAATGAATTCAAAAAGTTCAAATATGCATCACACCTGTATCTTATTAGTGAGAGATATTTCATCTTCAAATCTAGTTATATCTTTCTTTTAATAAAAATAATTCAATTTTTCATACACTTTTATTTTAAATTTACTCAAATCTATTTCTTCAAGTATAATTTTTTTCAAAGAAAACATAAAGATTCGTATTATAGTTAGTTTTAATATAGACAATTGTTAAATTAACCATCCATGTACATTTTAAAATTTTATCTATACTTCTGTTAATCTTATGGACATATAAATATATAGATATTATACTATTTTCTAATATATTACTAGTTATTATATTTATTCAATTTTATAATATAATTAAGTGCATAGTATAGTAGTATTATAGTTGTTCTTACCTAAGCTTAAACCTTCGGATCTGATTGAAGATGACTTTTGCAGAAACGAGGTGTGATCGTCCAGGTGATCAACCTCGCTCTTTGTCATGAACGCAAATCTTGATTCTCCTTGCTTCTTCTGGTTCTTCTTCGGTTTCAACCGGAAGGATTTTGCGTACAGAATCAACAACGATTACAAATCGAAAAAAATATATATAAATTAAATGAGAAAACAGAGTCAAATGAGGACGCTAACAACGATTATCTTCCCCTTTCCTTTTTACTTTGTCATTAAGACATTAAACAATAGATATATAGAAATTCTCAATAATTAAAAAAAGGAAAAATAAATTAAAAATGAATAATAACTACTATAGTTTAATCCACTGTATACCCAACCCGTCTTTGGCTATTTTCATATATTAAATAATCCATCATATTTTTCACCATTACTATTTTTCTTTCTGGTTTTCTTGTTTGTTTATCTCACACACTTAAAACATTTCAACAAAACCTACAACCAGTTCTTTAAGTGTTACTTTCTTGAATTGTTCTTGATAAATTTTACACATTGCACCTAAATAATATAAAAAAACTCATAATTCAATCGGACACTTGTCATATTCCTGACCCAATACTTACTGTTTCTTAGTCTTGTCTTGATCATGGTCATCTCTGCCTCCATCATCACCTTCTTCTTTCTCGTGGAATGGAGTTAATCATCTCTACATAGAAGCCTTATTTAATAACCAAAAATTTTAGGATATTAAATATAATAAACAATAAATGAATAAATGATATTTAGAAGCCTTAGTTAAATCATTAAATGGCAGTTACAAGATTTGAAAATCGAATATTTGGAATATATGATTGAATATTTAGAATATATGTAAATTTAATTAGGAGTAATTTGTTACATATTCGCAGTGCAATAGTTTTCTATTGAATTTATATAAAAAATATTATTTAATGAAATATAAATATATTTAATCTGTATTTACCTATTAAAAATAATATATTTTTCACGTTATTTGTTAGTTTATAAAATAATTAATGAAAAAAATAGTAATTTATATTTTTATTGTTATAATTATCTTATACTTTATTTCAAAATTATATGTTGCTTTAAAATTACTTGTCATTAATTGTCTTATAAATTGATTTTAATAAATAATACGAATAAAAAAATGAAATTATATCTAAATAAAAAAAGTATAGAAATGAAAATTATAAAAAAAAGGATAACATATCAGAACCTTTTTTTTTTTATCGTGCCAATGACAACAATCAATAACCCGCAGTAATTGTGCAAGTAGCACCAATCAAATAATTTCATGATTGTGCCAGTGGCAACAACCATCAAATAGGTATACTTTATATACAATCATTCAAATTTACTCTTAAAAGTGTTTATAAGCTAACTACTCATCATTGATATTGATACAACACAAATAAAGACAGAGCAGAACTCATACAAGTTCCAAGTTCAAGAAAAACACATACCAGTTGAAGACAACAAATTTATTCAAACTATTAAAACATGATTTCCGTAAAATCCACAGTGAATGTTCAATCTATTTCAGAAAATAATCAACTAACTATATCAATTGTATTTAATCAGATCAAGTGTGGAAGCAATAAACTGAAACCAGAAAGTATTTCAAATAGATCAAAAATTAATCGAGTAAACAGTAATCACAATGAACTACAGATCAACCTCATAGTATTACAATCTAGAGTAATAGACTGATCGATAAATAACTAGTCTCAAGAAAATAAAATTTCAGATGTTAAATCTATTAAATAGTGTTATAAGAAGAAAATAAGAATTTCAAGATTGTCAAGAACAAATTCAGTCAGTTGTACAAATGAAATAAAGGTTTCAGAAAAACTCAGAAATATCAGCAGAACGATGAACAATCAATTACGCACGAAAATCAATTAATTGCACGTGAAAAATAGTTAATTGCACAAACACCAGAAACAATATAAGTGTTCAAGAATAGGGAAAGAAAGATCAAGAACATAATTTTTTATCCTGGTTCACCCTTTCTCAATGGCTACGTCTAGTCCTTTGCAAACTAGCCAAGATTTCCACTAGAAAAGATCTCCAAGATCAGTATCAAACAATACAACACTTGCACCCGCAAGCACAACCTGCTCCCAACAGTAAAGCAACCTATTGAACCCTTCAGTAGCTATAAAAACTATACAAAACCCTCTGTACACACAAGTTACAATCATACACCTTATGCAATATGTAACCACACAGAAGTATTCAAAAATATAATGATCATATCAAACCACACAATGATTCTACTCAAAATAAATTACAAGTATATCAAGATCATAGTAGAAACACTTAGCTCTGCATAAGATCACTGTTGCACTGATTCAGAATCAAAGTAATGCTGCAAGATTATGATTCTTGAGAAGAAATGAGTTAGCAAAGGCTTTCAAGGTGTTTCACACAATTCTCTCTCGAAGAATTTCACAAAGTTTCTTAGAATGATTTTTTTTATATGTCAAAACGCGTGTCTGCCCTTTATATAGGCAAATTGTTTTAAAAATTTGTTAAGACTTTCAATCGATTGATATAACTGTTCAATCAATTGAACTTTTCTAGAACAAAAAATTTATCAAATTTGGAATACTTTTCTTTCCAAAATACATTTATTTGAAAACTTTGATTAATTTGATTAAACAACTTTTCCTTTGGAGCTTACTAAGATATATGAAACATGTCACAAATGATTTTATGACAGAAATAAGAACTCACACACACACTCACAAAGCTTAAGTCTAAGACCAAATTCTTCAATCATCTTCATGATCCCTTAGACTTCATTTACTTGTTGATTTCTTCAAATCCTATATGAACTCCTGGTGCTAACAGCGTCAAGCATTACTGTGTGTATTTTCCACTTGAATTTTCGTGTGCACCTAAGCAACTGAAAAACTCTCTTTCTATAATCTCTAAAAAATGTAGCCCTAGTAGATGAAAAAAATGTGTCTGTGCCTCCTCTGTATATGGAAAAACATCAATGTGATTCTATTCTTTATGTGTTTTATAAAATTTCCAACCTCTTAAATTATTTTGTTAATGATTTCCAATTAATACACTTTATTAAAAGGAGACTGAAAAAATCAATCAAAATTATTCAAAATTATTTGTCATTAAGTAGAATAATCACCAATTATTACCAGAAACTGAAAAATCAATCAGAATTATTCGAAATTATTTACAATTAGGCAGAATAGTCACCAATTATTATCAGATTCCATCAGCTCACCTATTCAAATTTCTATTTATTTATCATTAATTTTTAATTGATTTTTGTGTATTAAAAATGGGCAATTGAAATGGCAGTCATAATATTTAGTGAAGAAAGTGCAAAGACCTAGGTTGTATACACTAAATGGAGAGAGAAAGTGTGACATGACAACACTTAATAGAGAGGGATGCAAATAACAATTTTATTATCCTTTCTGATACACCCTTGATGGGTTAGGCTTCAATCCAACTGATTTATTTCCATCATATAGGGTCACAACTATTTTATTTTTATTTTTCTAAATGAACCCCTGTTAAATGGGGCCTTATTTAACTTTTTCTTTTTGTTTCTGTGATTTATTTTAAAATGGATCCAAAATTTCCTTTTTGTCTTTTTTTTTTCTCTTTTTGTTTGATTTTTTTGTTCTTATTTTAAATGAAAAAGTGAACATATTTCTAAAAAATGATAAAAACTAAATAATATAATTTTCTTCTTTTTAATTTTTTAATTTTTTTTTTCCCTATTTTTTCCTTCTTTTTTTTATATTATATATATATACATATTTAAACAAATTTTATTTGCCTAGATGAAATTGGATGTTAACAGGTTGAAGAGCTTGCCAAAAGTTCTGCTACTTGAAAAGAGGGGTCTCTTAGCTTGGATGGGATCCTATCTTTGGACCATGGTTAGGTTGATGGTTGTCCCAACCAAGGTAATAAGGGAAAATCTATCTTTATTGTTGGCTCTAATAAGATTTATGATACTCTTAAAACCCCTCATTCTAGGGATTTAGTCATTAATAATGTTTTCAAATGTCTTGAAGATGATGTAGGTTATGTTGAGGATGTTCCTAACTTGGGGAAAGATGGTGCAAATGATATGGTTATTACTAACCCAACTGCAAAGGATGGCAATAATTCTTCTACGGATACGACTCCTATACAAGTTGTAGAGGACTTTCAAGAAGTTGCTGGTGATGATATTAATGTAGATTTTGTTGCCACCCAAGTTTTGATTTCTACAAAGAGAAAGAACCAGTTTCAGGAGGAACCTGTTTTGCAAACCTCTCTCGCTTTTACCACATTTTGAGTTGGGGTTTCTACTGCTTCTCCTCTTAGTCCTACAAGGGAATGGAGGGCAACTTTCAACAGATTTAGTGGTTGATTTAGATGCTATAAAGGGCTTCGCTTATCACGTTTTTACAGATCAGGTTTTTAGCTCTACACACATTTTACCATTTGTATTTGATGCAGAAAAATGGGTAATTTCTAAGTTCTAGGGGGGTATATAGTTGAGCAAGTCTCTCTTAGTGAATTTGAGGAATTGGACGAAGATTATGTGCAGACTGCTAGGAAGTCTGGAAGGCCTCTGATGAGAACCAAGAGCTGAAGTTTAACCAACCTCAAGCACCTACACAAATAATAATTCAAAGGATGCTTTGCAAATTCCAAATGGACCAATCACCAGGTCAAGGGTCCAAAAATTGAAAGAGACATTAATTGGGCTGATTTAAGACATTTTGACTGCACAAACAAAGTCTAACATTGAATTGAAGCCTAATCACTCTCTTAATTTGATATGGGCTGATGAAGGAATTAAATAAAGGAGATTTGGGCCAAAAACAAATCATTTGAAGAGAAGGGCCCATAGAAAATGCATCACCAGATTTAATTTAAGTGTAAATGGGCTATTTTGTGCTTAGGTTAAAATCTGAAGAGTCACCTATTATTTTGTGGACGAATTTTAAATTTTTTATTTTGATGTATTTTGATTAATTTTCCATAAAGCTTAGAGTAGTCATGCTTAGTAAATTGTGTTTTTCATTTTCCCATTTGATGTAATTAATTAGTCATTTATAGTGTGTCAAAAAGCTATTGTTGCATTAAATTTGGAGGCTTCTAGGCTATTGAAGAGTTAGGTTAGCTTTTAAAAGCTAACAAAAGTCTACTTAAGTCAGAAAAAACATGTAAACAACAATTTCAAATACGAATTTAATTCTGAAAATTTCAGAAGTGAGGGTTTCTCTCTTGCATTCTTCATTGGACTTGCAACTTATCAAAAGCTGATCATCCTTGTGACGTTTTTCATACTTTAGGGTCTTTGTTGCATTTCTTTTCCACAAGACAAGGGTTCTGAGTAGATCATCTTAAATCTAAATACTTAGGGATCTTGGGGCATTCAACTACTCTTTGTTGTGGGTTCTGGGGATTATTCCCAACCGGGTTCACATCAGCCTCGTAAACTTGTCCCTAAAGGTATCAAAAAAGCCGCTAAAGCGGGTCCAACTAAAGGTTTCTTTGGGAACATTTGGGGGTGGCCAATGATAGATCTTTAAACATGCTAAGAAATATCCTTTATTAGCATAAACCTCATCTAACTCGGTTCCTAGGCTTTGGTGCTTGGTTAGGAATGATCTTGTTTTTAATGTTATAAATTCTATTGCATAATATATATATATATCTTGCTATGCAGGGGAAAGTTTTGAATGTGGCAGGTGATTGTGGGATGAATTCTTACTATGCTAGAAGGGTTCTTTGGTCTGATTTAAATAATCTTCAAGGACCTTGTGTGTTCTTGGGGACTTTAATGTTATCCTTTATGTCGCTGAAGCGAGAGTTGGTTCTTTGCCTAACAATTTATCTTGTGATGAATTTCATGATTGGATTAATTCGAATGAACTCTTAGCTATTCCATCTTCGAGTGTTTCCTTTACTTGGTCTAATGGGAGGTTGGGTAATCAAAGGATTGAGAGGAAGCTTGATAGAGTTCTTTTCAATTTTCCTTGTTTAGATACTTGGTATAATTACAGGTATAAAATTTTGGTTCGTCATTATTCTAATCATCATCTTCTTCCTGTTGATGTGGTTACAATATCCTAGTTGTAGACAGGTTATACATGTCTCGCATCTGATATAGTCGTGGCCGTATATACATGTGTCGCATCATTGTGTAGCAGTGGTCGTATCTACATGTGTTGCATCTGATGCATCTTTGAAGGCTGAAACTGTATCATCAAGATGGCGTGCTCAGGCCATATGGGTCAAGTGACAGCTCAAGGCGTATTGGTATGCATGGACGTATCTGATACATGAATTGTATGTGCATGTGTGCCACATTTGTATGCATATCTGCATTGAATACATGAGTCGTATCTACATGGCTTGCATGATCTAGAGGCAAAGTAGTATGTCGAGTAACTCTGAATGTCGCTTCCGTATCACTTGAGTCACTAAGAGCTGAAACCATATCCTCTCAACTTTGAATGCCGCATTCGTATCACCTGAAGAGCCGAGAGACAAAACCGAATCCTCTCAAACTCTAAAAACTTACTCGGTCTAGCAAAGGTTTCATCCTACTCGGTCCAATGTTGATAAGATCATAACCTCCTCCGGTAAGTAAAGACTTCATAGTACTCGGTTCAGTGAAGACCAACCTCCTCGGTTCAATAGAGAACAACATCCTAGCTTTAGTACAAATCAACGTCCTCAGTTCAATCTCCTCGATTAAGAACAACCTCTTCAGTTAAGAATAACCTCCTCGGTTAAGAATCTCCTCGGTTAAGAATAACCCCCTTGGTTAAGAATCTCCTTGGTTCCGTAAAGGCTTCATCAAACATACCAACTCGGTCCAGTGCAGGCTTCATCAAATCATAACCTTCTCAGTATAGTGTTGGCTTCATCAACTCACAACCTTCTCGATTCAGTGTTGGCTTCATCAACTCACAACCTTCTCGGTTTTCATCAACTCACAACCTTCTCGGTTCAGTTTTGGCTTCATCAAATCACATGATAGCAACACAATGCTAACACGATTTGGAGAAGTCTCACATGTGAGATATATTCCTCTCGAAAACGATCCTTATTTTTTCACTAACAAGAATGGCCATGTGATGGCTGAAACGAATGTGTTTAAATGGTATGGGATTAAAGACGGGGACGTCATTGAAATCATCCAGCCCCTAAGTATGATCCTTTCCTTGTGTGGAAGCCATGTGTTCAAGCATGTGAGTATTACTTCTTATGGAATAACAAATTTTTGTTTGTTACTTAGGTGTGGTGCTTTTGTTAAACAATAAATACTGGGAAGGTTAGTTACATAGTTATCCTAACACAATTATAAACAATAAATTTGAAAATAAAGGCAGGGAAGAGTTTGCAAAACATACCTATTTCATTTTTTTATTGCAATATATATATATATATATATATATATATATATTAAATA
>Ga0209489_110287_pt1 | contig 10699 bp, 7 predicted proteins | sample SiratrowhiteBW_FD_187527 | JGI IMG/M metagenome (GOLD analysis project Ga0209489, IMG submission 187527) | Root nodule microbial communities of legume samples collected from California, USA - Siratro white BW (SPAdes) (version 2) | ecosystem: Host-associated > Plants > Roots > Nodule | place: USA...
CTTCTCATTGTTGGCTGGGACATCCTCGTAGCCACTAATGGTAGCTGCATCACTAGATGCTGCCTTTGCGTTGCAGGTTCCATCAACGCCCTTGAAAGGGTAATTGGCTTCAGTGTTGAGTCCATGAACCTTGGTCCACACCCTTTGTGTCACAATCAACGAGTTCTTGTTCAGACAAAGAGATCAATTTTCCAGAACTCAGTGCATGAATTCCTTCGGTTGCTGCAACCGCGGAAAACGCCCAACAACATCCTACAAGACAAATTAATAGTTAGATAATCATTGAGTTTATAATTTGACATGGAAATGTGAATGAAGAATGAAGCATTTGCTTACCACATTGACCTTGGTTCTTCACGGGTGTAACTGCACCCTTTTGCCTCCAGTCCACTGTGGACGGAATTTCAGTCACATTTTCATACTTAAAAGTGGTTGTCCTTACGATTGAGGAATTCATGTGCCCCTTGAACCTGTTTCTGCTTGCTATGAACTCCACGTTTGTGAGGTCTGCAAATTGATTAGTGCCTAGCTGGTAAGGTTTATTGGCAGCATTGTTGAAGGCTTCAATGTAATTAACATTTTCCTTGAATATCCTGAAGCGCTTTTCCCTTTCTTGAGGGTGTTTGTACACTTTGCCATAACAAGCCATCCATTCTTCATGCCTCTCATACATGGAGGCATCTTGCAGAGTGCGAGATGTGACTTGTAATGCCCAGAATGCCATGCAGAAAAGCAACGCCAGTGAAATATGAAAGAACTGATTTTTTGCAACCATGGTGGCTTCTGTAGTGTGACAATAATTGGAACAAGTACTTTGGTGCTGAGTGAAGTGTGTGAAAGATGTGTTATGGCGTGGTGGTAGTCAGGATTGTTTGTGGTGTTTTTTATAGCTACGTTAAAGCTCAATTCTAAATTATAGTTTTTCAGTTTCAAACTTAAATCTCAAAGCACCTCTTTCTTCTAAGTACCTAATATATTAGAGCCTTGTTGTGCTTCTACATACCATACTGCCAACTACCTTTCAAGACGATTGTGCGTGTTGGAAAAGTCTGGAGCAATAGAAAATGCAGCTTTGAAAGCTTCATCAACCGTGCAGGAAAATTGCTCATGAATAACCAAATAAAAACTTGGAATCTTCCAAATCAAATTTATAATAAATAATAAAATCATATATATTTATTTAGAATGACTTTTTACTAAATAAAAAGCGGAAAGTTGATAAATAGTGTACACCACGGCGACGACCCGCTGCATAACAAGACAAAAAACTCTGCTATTCCAACGAGCTCATTAAATAGTAAAAAAGTGATGCTAAAGTCAAGACGCGCCAAGTTTACCAAACTTGCGTTTTTTCTTTTTTATTTTTTTATTTACGTATATGAGTAAATAATGCATACTAAACACACGTGAAGAAATGTGTTGCACAAATTAATTTAAGATTAAATAAAATTATTAAAATTTTAATTAATGAATTAATTAAAATCGTGAGAATATTATATCATTTGTAGGTGATTTGTAGGGTGATTAATATTCTTCATCAAGCCCTTTTTTGTTTTTCTAATGTGGTGTATCGTTAATGTACAACTAAAATAAATGCACAGTTACAAAGTCATTTTATTTATTAATAAATATATAATGGTTAGAAATTAATTATGATTAAGTAATTGAAATAAATATAAAACTAATTTGAATAGTGGTTACATGTTGGAAAAAAAAAGTTACATACTATGAATTTAGTTCCTAATATAGAAATATAGTTAGTTACTCATAGATATAATTTAAAAACTAATAATAAATTTATTTAAAAAATTATATAATACTTTCAAATTTTTCATTTTAAATTTATTGTTAAAGCCTAATTTTATTTTAAATTATTTCTATATTAGTAACTAAATTCAAATATCCAACTTATACTTAATTTTGTTAAATATATTTTATTACTAAATTTTAATTTAATTTAATTTTTCTTTTCAACATCAAACTTACTCTTAATTTAATTCAATATATAAATCTCATAGTAATATCATCTTTTATTTTAATTTAAACAATAATCCCTTCAAACCTTTTATTTTAATATTTAACTTTACATTTATTTTAATTAATTAATCAAAATTAATTATAACCATTACATACTTATTAATAAATAAAATGACTTTTTGTAACTGTCTAATTATTTTAGTTGTATGCAACACACCAACACATGAAACAGAAGAGGAATGAATGGAGAATATTAACCACTCTAAAATTGTGTATTATTTTTACTATTTTAATTAACTCATTAATTGAGATCCTGATACTAAAATTATGTTTTCTTTTCACCATTTCATTTAATTTGAAATTAAATTGTACAAAAGGGTCATGATTTCTTCACCATGATATAGTCTCTCTTATCCACCATTTCAAATAAAAATTACACCCATTTGAGAAAGTTACGGTCAGAATGCCTTCTAAATTCAGTAGAAAGAGTATTATTCTTCCATACATTTTAATTTATACTTGTAAGTATTAAAGTTGATTAATTAATTTCAGACTTTTTTGCCTGCGTCTTAAAATTACATATGTTTTAAAATATGTAATATTATAAATAATAATGATAACATATATTATATTTGAATAATTAAAATTATAAAGATAAAAAAATATACATAACTTTTGAAATTAATAACTTACTTTTAATCTACAAAAATAACGTACTTTGTAAGTTTTCTAACATTCTAAAAGTGAAAATTAATATTCTAAGAGGGGGTATATATCCATTAAATATGAGAGAAATTAAAATTGGTCATGCAATTATATATAGATAATAAAGACATTATTTTAAAAGTAGTTGTACAATGTACCAAAACACTATGCTACACAACTATGTGCCTTCCTAACCCTTCCAGTTAGATATAGGTAGACGTTATAGATATTAACTAACACTTAAATTGTGACTATTAACTAATTTATTACGTGATATAGCTTAAGCAAATAATTAAAAAATGTATTTTCTAATAAGATATATCGATCATAAATAGAGACAATATACACGTTAACATAATTTAACTAATTATTATATTCATATAGATATTTATATTTTAAAATAAATTATTGTAACAACGTTAAATTAAAAATATTATTATAACATATTCCGAGTATGCATAAAATAGTTTGATAATTATCCGCTAAATAGTCCGTATCTATGCTCATCAAGTAAAATAGAATAACGAATTGTAACAAGTCTCCGTTATGGTCGAGAGGAAAGTTATTCCTAAAATAGATATTCGGTCATGCATCAGCAGTATGCATGCACATGAAAGAGTCGATTTTCAAATCCTCACTTTAATAATTCCAAACTTTGAAACTACTCTCACACTGGATATCAGCCACTTAGACAAATTATTTGACATATAAAAAAATATTAGTTTACGATTCAACATAAAATTTATTCTAAATACCACAAATACTCATAATCATATAGACACCACTACAACATATTTTTCATATATTTGAATAGTAAATCTATATTAAAAATTGAGTTTAACTCAACCTCAAAATATTAGTTTCAAAGATAAGTATTGTTTCTACTTATAAAATTTGTTTCAATAATTCTCAAACTATAGTACCTATCATGGCTGAACCCTGAAACCGCAAATCAAAAATTCGTAACAAATTTTTCATCAACAAGCTAGATTTATGTAATAAGAGACCTTCAACCTAGTCGTTAAACCTACAACTGTGAAGGTTATATTTAGTCATGTGATAACATCAAGATGGTCCATACATCAAATATAGACATCAAGAATGAATTCATTCTTACATAGTGACTTATAAGAAAATGTTTTCATGAAATAGCTCTTAAGTTTTGTATTCTTCCATCCTTTCATCCATCTCAACTTTGTAAACTTAATAAAGCTATTTATCGCCCTAAGCAAACACAAGATCATGGTTTCAAAATCTAAGTTCTATTCTTAACAATATTGATTTTTCAGCAACCAAGAGTGACCTTTCTCTTTTTACAAAATTTAAAAATGATATTATTATTTTCATATTTATATGTGTAGATGGTATTATCATAAATCCTCATTTGTTGCTATAACTTCTTTGATTTGTTCTCTCAATAAATCTTTTGCTTTAAAGGATCTTGGTTTATTATTTTCTTGGCATAAAAGCTACATGGGCATTTGATGATGGACTTCATCTATCAATCGAAATACATCAAAGAGCTTCTTTAATGTCCTAATGAATAGAGCTAAATTGCAACCTACTCCAATTATATCTTTTCTTCGCCTTACTTAAGATGATTCAATAGCTATTGAGATCACATTCTCTATAAATCAATAGTAGGAGCCTCTAATATGTTACCATTACAAGACCAAGAATTGCATATTCTATTAACAACGTTTGTTAATATATGTATCAACCTCAATAACATCATTGGAAGGATGTGAAATAACTTCTTCATTACTCGGCTCGTTTTGTTACTTATGATTTACAACTCGCTCCTTCATCAAGTTCTTTTATAAAAGTTTTAGTGATATTGGGATCAAATTTGGATGATAGAAAGTTTACAATAGGTTATTGTGTTTAAGATTATTTTCAGGAATTTCCACAAATAAACAGGACTTTTCACAGTAGTACAGAGGTAGAATATTACAGTATTATTGTTTTGTTGTATGAAATTACATGGATTTTGTCTCTTCTACATGGACTTCATCTTCCTTCTAACAACTATTTACTTAGATAATTTAGGTGTTGTTTTATTAGCCGTAAATTCTATTATGGATTTTCGACCAAACATTTTGACTTTGACTTACACTTTGTTCATGATTGGATCCAAAAGCATCAAACTCTTTTTTTTTTCACTTACTGGACAGATACTAAGTTGTTGATATTCTTACCAAACCTTTATCAAAGGTGGATTTCACTCATCATGGTTTTTTGCATGACATTTTGCACATTATAAGTCATTTTGGACCCAGTCTCAAATTGTTATTGTGATGAGATTTTAATCTCATATAGCATTAGCATCTTGGGTGGTGATTGGACCATCTCTTGAACACTTATACGCTTTGGTGTCATGTTGATAATGATTTGAAGACTACCACTATGATGAAGATAACGTGCTGATAATGAACAATTATGAAGATGATGCAATAATAAGGAGACGATATTGATACACCAAATGTAGTTACCACAATAAGATACTTATAAGATAAGGAGGAAATAAATGATATTACCAGAAACTTCACAGCAGATGACCATACTAATGACAAATTGAACCCACAACAAGACCGCTCACAAGAAGCCAAGATAACCTTGCTCGCTACCAAGTGTGGTGATGTTTACCCCACTATGGTGAGAATAGCCAAGATGACATTACTCATCACCAATCATGGCGAGGTTAATAATCACATATTGGTGCTTAAAGAAGGAGCTTAGATCCCCATATTACAAAAAAATATGACAGCAAGTGACAAACTATTTCAAGACAAATGTGTAGTGGGTTCTTTGTTCGAATAATGGATGCATATTTTAATACAAGGAAAGCAATAATTACCACATTAAGCTTGATCGATATGTCTAACCGAAGTACTACAATCAATCCCTAATATATATATATATATATATATAATCTCACGCTGATATATATAAATCTATATATATCAATTTAAATTTGGTAATGATGCAGTTGTAAGTATGTGTTAAAACTTATGGAGATGTGGCAAAAGCGAAAAATGTTTAAACAAGTGTATTGTATTGTATTCTCATTTGGCAACCGGTTTCAACTTATGTACAAAAGAGAAAATCCTCACAATAAAATAAAAAAAATCCATATGTACAATTGTGTGTCTTCTAATCTATTTGTATCTCCGTGAGCAAGATTTACAGATCATTGAAAGTGAGAGGTGATAGTGAGGAATTCATCCTTCGTGCATGCTATTGTGAGACCACCTGTTGGATGGTCATATCCGAACTCTTCCTCAGCTTCATTCAACAAATGTTGAAAGGACGGTTGGTTCAAGTATGATACTGGGATAACAAATCTCTTTATTTCCTTTCCAACATAGACTGCAAGGTAGCCCTTTGGCACATCCACGACTTTTGGAGATGATTGGTTTGCAGCAAATGATGCCTTTCTGATTCTAGGGAAACGAAAACCCATTGTTGTTGTATGTGTGGAGAATTGGTAAATGTGAGAAAACACTTGCGAATGTGAGAAAAGCTTTAAGACGTGAGTGATTTTTGTTTGTAAAAAATGGGTGCATGGATGAATATATATACAGAAGAAATAATTTGTAAGTAGTCCTTTGGTAGAGGAATGATTGAGGGAGGGTTATGAGAAAAGAGACATGGAACCAACTGGGAGACAAGGGCATATGCTATATTTCTTGACTGATGTAATCTCAATATTCATAAATATAATGATCTACGATCTCTCCCTGTCAGTTGCCTTCAGCTACAAGTTACATTCCAGCTGGAACTCAACATGACGTGAAGAAAGCATGTCCTAAGCATGTTTGCATGAATATACAATATCTATTAATGCATGAATAAACCTTAAGTTTCACTTTGACACATCTGATTTGGTTACAAGTGGAAGCTTTATATTAGGCATTGTTTCATAAGGAAGGGTTCCACTATCTACACAACTTTCATAAATATCCGAATGCCTCATCTTATCTCCAACATATGATGTTGTCTCACATGTCTCTTTCAAGGATTAGGAAGTTAACTGGTAGGGATATTCACCTTCCGAGATTGTGGCCAACAAATTACGCACCTGAGAATCTATAGTTTTTTTTATGCATTGCGATGGATATAACTAGTCCAATGGTGGACACATGCTTCTCCAAATAATCAATATGACAGTTGTATTGATATGCCATGTATCAATGATATCAGTGACAGATAGCAACCAGTAAATCTTAAGCAGACCAGATTGACAGCTCTTAATAAGTGTTTGGAGTTACGAAAAGAACCAATGTTCAATACATTATCATCACAAACTTTGAACCACATTTTTTGTGTATGGCAAATTCTAACTCACACCGCCCCTCTTAATAATCGTCAATATCATCTTTGCAAATGAGGAGACATTTTGGCCCTCACTAGAGAAGGAGGCACTGTTATCTTAACTACTATCACATGTTACGTTGATTCATAAGACAATACTCAAGACAACACCATATGCCCTTGTCTCTCTGTTGGTCCCATCACTCCATTCCCTCCTTCACCAATAATTCTTGTAGCCAATTACTTTTTACACATCTTTTCTCTATAAATATTCAAGCCTTCAAGCGTTTAGAACCAACACAAATCATTCACATCTTAAAGCATTCAAAACTCAAAAGCTTATTCTCAAGACTTCTCTCAAACCAACACAACATGGGTTTTCGTTTACCTGGTATCAGAAGGGCACTATTTGCAGCAAATCAAGAATCATCAAAAGCAGTGGATGCACCAAAGGGCTATCTTGCAGTCTATGTCGGGGAGAAAATGAAACGGTTTGTGATCCCTGTATCATACTTGAACCAACCTTCATTCAAAGACTTGTTGAGTCAAGCAGAGGAAGAGTTTGGATATGATCATCCCATGGGTGGCCTCACAATTCCTTGCAGTGAACAAGTCTTCCAACATATAACTTCTAGCTTGAATGGACAGTAAATGTAATTACTTAAGGAGAGTAGCATAGAATAGATTAGAGGAGACATTTTTGTACAATAGGCGTCTTCTCAATACTAGACTCAAATATTCATATTTCATAGACTGCGTCTTACGTGGTTAAACAACGCTCTCTGTATCATTGTAACGAGTTACAAATTCTTTACCAGCGAAATCAGTTCTCTCTCCAAGGATTTGCCTCATACTAATTTTACCTTTAACTCGTACTATAAAAGCATGACTCATTTTTCATTAGTAATTGACTGATAACATGTGTACTTACAATACTGTGTTTTTGGAAAGGATACAATGATATGCATTATAGGAATGAGTTGTTAAAGAGATACATAGAATTGTAAATATAGGGTCCAATATTTTTAATCATGCAGTAGGATAAGATGCCATCATAGCAATGCCACAGAGTCCTTCCTCATCAGCCACACCTCTTTGCATCCTAATGTATCCTTCTTCACCCCATTCTGTTCCCCATGAGTTCTTTACCAACCAATACTTTCTCCCATCATCACTAACACCATATCCCACAGCAGTCACACCGTGATCCAACTCAGTTCCACACGAACCAGTAAAGACACCACTCTTATACAACTGAAAGTCAGACCCACTCGCATCAATGGCTACAGAAACTGGTTGATTGGCAACAGCTTTCTCAAGGGCGTTCTCGTTGTTAACGGGGACATCTTCGTAGCCAGTAATGGTTGCAGCATCCACAGCTTCTGCCTTTGCATTGCATTTTCCATCAACACCCTTGTAGGGGTAATTGGCTTCGGTGTTGAGTCCATGGTTTTGAATGATGAATTTGAAAGCATCATCCATAAGACCACCAGCACAACCTTGGTCCACCCCCTTTATGTCACAATCAACAAGTTCTTGCTCAGATAAAGAGATCAATTTTCCAGTACTAAGTTTGTGAATTCCTTCAGTTGCGGCTACAGCAGAAAAGGCCCAACAACATCCTACATTGCAAGGTAAATTAATAGTTAGATACTCAATCATTTGAATTTGACGTGGTAAATAAGTAGTGAAGCACTTACCACATTGACCTTGGTCCTTGACGGGTGTAACCGCACCCTTTTGCCTCCAATCCACTGTAGAAGGCACTGCGGTCACATTTTCGTACTTAAAAGAGGTTGTCCTTGTGATAGAGGAACACATGTGCCCCTTGAACCTATTTCTGCTTGCTATGAACTCCTCGTTTGTGAGGTCTGCAAATTGATTAGTGCCTAGCTGGTAAGGTTTATTGGCAGCATTGTTGAAGGCTTCAATGTAATTCACATTTTCCTTGAATATCCTGAAGCGCTTTTCCCTTTCTTGAGGGTCTTTGTACACTTTGCCATAACGAGCCATCCATTCTTCATGCCTCTCATACATGGAGGCATCTTGCAGAGTGCGAGATGTGACTTGTAATGCCCAGAATGCCATGCAGAAAAGCAACGCCAGTGAAATATGATACAACTGATTTTTTGCAACCATGGTGGCTTCTGTAGTGTGATAATAAATGGAACAAGTACTTTGGTGCTGAGTGAAGTGTGTGAAAGATGTGTTATGGCTTGGTGGTATTGAGGACTGTTTGTGGTTTATATAGCTATGTTAACGTTGAATTCTAAATTATAGTTTTTCAGTTTGAAACTTAAGTCTCAAAGGATCTTTTTCTTGTAAGTACCTACGAAATTAGACCCTTGTTGTGCTTCCATTTACCATACTGCCAAACTACGTTTCAAGACGATTGTGCGTGTTGGGAAAGTTTGGAGCAATAAAAAATGGAGCTTTGAAAGCTTTATCAACTGTGCAGGAAAATTGCTCATGCATAACCAAATGAAAACTTGGTCTTCCAAATCAAATTTATAATAAAAATATATGATAAAATAATATATTTATTTGAAATGATTTTTTACTGAATAAAAAACGAAAAGTTATAGTAATTAACTCTAATAGTGTACGCCACGGCGATGCCCCTAGCCATAACAAGACAAAAAAAAACTTTGCTCTTCCAACAAGCTCATTAAATTGTAAAAAGTGATGCTAAAGTCACAACTTATGCCCTTCTAAATTAAGTAGAAAGAGTTTTATTTTTCCGGACATTTTAATTTAGACTTGTAAGTATTAAAGTTGCTTAATTAATTTCAGACTTTTTTGCCCGCGTCTTAAAATCTCGTATGTTTTAAAATATGTAATATTTTAAATAATAATGATAACATATATTATATTTGAATAATTAAAATCAAAAAGATAAAAAACTATAAATAACTTTTAAAATTAGTAACTTACTTCTAATATATAAAAATAACGTATTTTGTAAGTTTGCTAATATTCTAAAAGCAAAAATTAATATTCAAGGCCCAAGCAGGTAAAACAATCTCTTTAGGCCTCAAAGCTTGAAAGGTCTCAAAAAAAATTTAATACGCCTTAAGCTTCAAGGCCTCTGAAAAATTTAATACGCATATATTATTATAAAATAAAATAAAAAAATTTAATTTTAAAATTGTACTAACAAAATTTTAATTAAAAATTTAAATATCTTAACTGACTTAAACTTTACATTGGTGTTAAAAATATTATTTAATGACTTTAAATTTATATTAGTACTATAAATATTATTTAATGAATAATATTTTTGAACATTTCTTATAATAAAATAATAATATTTAAAAAAAAGTTGAATAGTCAAGTTATGTATGAACAAATTTTCTAATTTATCTCTTTTCTATATTCCAACCGATTTATATCATCTCTCTGTATGTCTGTCCTATCATTCTTTGACTCTTCCACTTCTCTCATTCTTTCTTCACTTATCTCCTTTCTTCCTTAGTCTCTTTCTTGCTTCCATAATATTATTTTAACTTGTTTTCAATTTTAAATTTGTTTCATTTCATATTTCATCATTCTATACTGTGGATTTATGGGCATGTATTTACTTGAAGACTTGGAGTAGTAGATTGATTGAAGAAGAGTTTGTGTTCACTTTTGCTCTTTTTGAGTTCATCAATATTAGATAAAAATAAAATAATATGAGATTGATCAATTGATGCCAATTTTT
>Ga0209489_110288_pt1 | contig 10699 bp, 6 predicted proteins | sample SiratrowhiteBW_FD_187527 | JGI IMG/M metagenome (GOLD analysis project Ga0209489, IMG submission 187527) | Root nodule microbial communities of legume samples collected from California, USA - Siratro white BW (SPAdes) (version 2) | ecosystem: Host-associated > Plants > Roots > Nodule | place: USA...
AAGCTTACTTTTTTTTTTTTTTTTTTTTTGTTTGTTTTTATTTTTTATTTTTTAAAAAATATTTTTTTTTTTTTTTTTTTTTTGTATGTTTGTTTTGATATATAATTTTTAAAAAAATAGTTATTTTAGTTATATACTAAGTTTTAATAGAAAATTAATATCTATAGAAGAAATGTATTTTAAATTATATTGTATGAAAGAATTGATATTTGCATTATATTGTAAAGAAAATGATAAAAGAGCTAAATTAAAATTACTGTAAGAAAACATTTAAAAAATGACAATTTTATACATTATAAAAAGTATTTATATTTATTTTTTCTTTTATATAAAATGAAATAAAGTATCATAGAACTATAGAATTCAGGTAATTAAAAAAAATAAGTAAAATAAAAGAAATGATTGAAATAAAATAAAATTAGAAGAGAGATAATAGTTATTACTAAAACTTGGTATAAAATATTAAAATTCAAATATTAATTGAAAATTAAGTAAAAATTATTTAGTAAAATAAACTATCCTATATAATTATTAAAAAAAATTAGCACACCTAATAAAATTAAAAGATTGAAAAAAAATGCGACTTTGTTACATATTAGTGTAGAGAACATAAAATTTGTTTTAGCATTTAAGATGTCAACAATTTTAAATTATTTAATAATAAATTATATATAACACATGTCGAAGAATACATTAAACGTTAGATATTATCTATGATGATAAATTATTTTTCAAACATGTTAGAAGCTTAAAGGATTCAATCACATTATATAATATATTACGAACGTCTAGAGATAAATAACAAATAAAAAAAATACATTAATTTACAAATTTGGTTTGTAACTTCTTCATTTTAATGTTTCTTTTCAACATTGTTAAATGATTATCTATATTTGTTTACGGACAAAATGATTGTTTTAGTCTTTATTGTAATAACTTAAAAAAATTGTTTCAAAATAAAAATATATTAAAACTTAAAATCTATATTTAGATATAAATAAGGTGGTATCTAAATATATTTTCTTTTAAAAAAAACATTTATATAAATAGGAAAATCAGTATTTAGGTTTCACTTTTTCTTTTTTTATAAAAACCACCACTTCTTTAAAATTGTTTCCTTTTAGACTTATATGTTTTCTCTCTAGATTTTTGATCTCATTTGTCATCAGATTGACGATTAGATCCTGCCATCAGACTCGTAGTAACGATTAGAGTAAGATTTGTCTGATCAGAATCTTAGATTGAGGAAGTTCATTTTCTGTCTCTTTTACCTTTAAATCAATTTTCAAGTCTTTCTAGTCACCTCAGTGTGATTGTGATTGCATCTAGTGTTTTTATCATCAAAATTAATCTTTGTTAGTTCAGAATTCTAGTGATTTGTTTTGATTGCTGATCAGGATCTTGTTGTACATGTTAGGCTATTTCTGATATCCCTAGGTTTTTGGAATTCTTTGTGAATTTGGATAAGGGAAACTAATTTTATTTTTCTAATAGAACCCTAGGTTAGAAGACTTGGATATGGAGGTGACATGGTCATCAAGTCCAAATTTCTTGTAGGAATTGACTGTGACACTACTAAAAAATTGTTAAATAGTGACTAAAATTAGTAACTGAAAAATTCAGTCATTATTAGTCACTGAATCAGTGACAAAAAATTTGGTCACTATCAGTAACCGAATTAGTGACTAAAAAAGTTGGTCACAAATTCAGTCACTGATTTGGTCACTGGTTCGGTTATAGATCCAGTCACTAATTTGGCTACAAACTCGATCACTGATTCAGTCACAGATAATAATATATAATAATAATAATAATAATAATAATAATAATAATAATAATAATAATAACAATAATAACAATAACAACAATAATAATAATAGTAAAAATAACAATAATAATTATTTAAATAGTAATACTAACAATAATAATAATTACAATACTAGTATAACTAATAATAATGATAATAATAATAATAATAATACTAATAATAATATTATTATTATTATTATTATTATTATTATTATTATTATTATTATTATGTTGATTATTATAACAATAATTATAATAATTACAACAATAATAATATTAATAATAAAAAAATAAAAATAAAAATAATAATAATAGTGATAACAATAATAATAATAATAATTATTATTATTATTATTATAATATCAATAATAATTATTATTATTATAACAGTAATAATAAAATAAATAATAATAAAAAAGTAAAAATAATAATAAAAAAGAAAAAAAATAAGAATAATAATAATGACAATAATAATAATCATAATAATAATGAGAATAATAATAATATTTATAATTATAGTATTAATAAGATTTGTAATTGTAATTGTAATAATAAGTATGATAATAATTGTAACATGACAAAAAAAATGCTTTAGTTTGATGGTTATACATTTTGAAACTCTCTAGCTTAAAGATTGTATGACTCCTTAGCGAAACGATAAAGAAGTTTTATTTTATTTTATGATTATATGAAAATATTTTTATTAAATTTTTTTTCTGAAGAAGTATATTTTGAAATACTATAATCGTGATATGTGTAAATATTTATATATAAATCTATTATAAATTTTTTGTGTAATATAGTTCTTATGATATTAAAATTATGAGTTTACATTTACCATCTATTATGTAAAGTATACTTTTTCAATGCCAATAGATGAATGTAAAATAGATGAATGTAAAATTATGAGTTTACATTTACCATCTATCGTTACTTGAATGTTTAAGAGTGAAGACTTGCCAATTTTAGAATACACACCCTGGTCAATCTTTTAGTGTAGAAAAACATGTTATATATAATACTTCTGCAATGCCAATAGAGAAATATTATTTTCTGAAATATTTTCAACGAAGAATTGACCATTTTCAAAATACACATCCTTATCAATAAAATTATAAATATGAATGAGAAACATATAAAACTATTAAGAAAAAAAAAATACTAACTATTTACCACTGGCTAGCAAAATAATTATGTTATCTCTTTTAAGTAGAGTTACTACCTCAAATCATTGTCAGTGTCAAAATAAATTATATGGGATTAAGTATCATTGAATTCATTTTAAAACATTTTAATATCTTAAAAAAAATTATATCTATACAAAGTTTTAATATTTTACAGAACAAATAGTTTTGTATTCTAAAAATACCTATTATGTAGAATACCCTTGTAAAAAATATTTTGCAAGTTTGGATATACTGTTATTGCAAAGTAGTATATCATTATTCATCATCAATAATATATCATCAATAATATGTTTGGTGGTATTCAAAACTACAAATGTATTTTTATATACAATACCAACAAAATTAACATGTTTAGGATTACCTCACCAGTTAAAGTTTAAATAATAAAATAATACTATATATGTCTTTACAATCTTTTAGTCTTTATATTGTATTTTTTGCATGTGAGTTGAAGGAACTCATTTTCAATTATTTCTTTAGAACATCTAGACATATTTGACTTAATCCTTATTATAGTGAGAATAATTTCACACATCTTATACAATATTAACATCAAACATAAGTTATTATCCTAAATATGAATTATAAAGTTTTTTTCTTTTTAACTTGTGTTGCTTTTCCACAATTATCTTATAAAGTTTTTTTTACAATCAATACAGTCTAGAACATACACTTCATCTAAATATAAAAAAAATGTTACTAAAAATAATGAAATTTTATCAAAAAAAAAAAATGTAACTATTAATAAAAAAATATAGCTTAAAAGTTTTGACCTTGCCAAATGCATACCTATAACTGCATTCTGAAGTTCTCTGTATGCAAGGAATATATTCAGTTCATCAAGATAATTCCCACAAACAGAGTGAATTCAATTTAAAAACTGTTTTGGAAAAGTAATATTGGTTAAACAATTTGAAAAGCACAATATTATTTTTAAATCTTTAAATAGAACAAATATATTACCCATGAACCTATATGGAAATCACATTCCACTTTAACTTTTTCTTTTCATTTTTTCTAACACCTTTCATTTCAAACGCATGTCTCGTGATATTGATAAAAACACAACTCACTAAAAAAAACTTATTTTGTTGACAAAAAAAAGATTTGCAAATAAAGCTCCAAATCCATCTCAAACTACATATTACCGACTAATTACATAAAAATAAATTCGCATATAAGTGAGATATAAATGAGACGTAAGCATATTTATGTAGGAACATTTTTTCGATAAGATTATTTACGAAATAATCCATAAATAATGACTAAAAATATTACTCACAACCAAATGTCATATATAATATTATGAATGTGTTATCTACGGAAATATCATTAATATATAGAAAATTTATAAATTATGAGATAATCTGTATGTAGGTCACTTCGTAAAAAAAAATATTCATTAGTAAATCCGTATAAAAATTGATTTTTAATTAAAAAAATTATAAATCTCTGTACAAATAAGCCATATATAAATTTGTATCTAACCTGGAGTAAAAATATAAATCTTTCAAAAATTTATTTTTTAATAAAAATATATTTTTTTTGTATCTTGATTTTTTTATTAATATAAGTCATAATTGAAATAAATTTCAAAATCAAATTTTATTAAGGCATTTCCAGCTGTGCCAAATAAATTTCGTGTATATCACACAGTCCAATTAAATCCGAATAATATTTAATTTCACTTAAATTCTACCAATATAATTCAAAATAAAGGTACAACAATATATAATTCGAATCTAATTTTAACTAACACGTAAACAAATACTCTATATCAAGTGTTAACATATCTTAAAATTTTAAAATTAATATGCCTAATACTTCCTCTACATCCAATATTGTTGAGGCAATATCAAAGCTCACCCCTACCCATTATAGACTTTATAGTTGATGGGTCTGAATCTTCAATTCAAAAATGTGGTTCCAACTGTATGTGCACATAAGATTATTTTCAAAAATCACAATATTACATGAAAAAGAACATTAACCATCAATAACCAAGCCACGTTTTACTTCGATTACTTATTATGTTGGCATATACTTGTCACTCTCTTGACAGTCTCCTAGCTAATTCATCATAAATTCAGTACTAATATAAAAAAATATGTAAGAGAAAGAGACCAACAATTAAATCAATTTGTTAGATTACATATTTTGATAACTCTAAATGTAAATGTAATCTTCCACACTTTATAAATTATATCTATTTAACACTAGTTTTATTTAATAAAATATTATATATAATAATAAAATAGTAATTTATTTTAATATTAAATGATTGTATTTTATTTTATACAATATCAAAGTATCAACATCTAATAATAAAATATTTGAGGACAAAATCAACTGTCATACTTTAATAAAATCTTTCATTTGACCTATCCAAAAGCTGAAATGGATAAGTTCACTTTTGCTCATGCGTAAGACAAATTCATTTAACCTTTTTTATCTTATTTTTCAACAAGTGTTTATCAGTAAAATTACTTTCAACTGGTGAAGAAAACCCAAAGACTTCTAGGCCATCAAGGCTATACCAGGGGCTGTAAAGGAGGAAGGCCCTTTCTTCCTAGCTTATGTTGCTTTGAAATTTCTTCATACACTTTCTCTCTGACGACCTCCCAGAATCTTGCAGCTGACATGGATGAAGACCTCACTTGGACAACTTTCCAAGTAAACCTGAGTATCCAAAGAAAATTTTAACCAAATCCATCAAACACCTAAGAAGGTTTTAAGATATCAATTTTCATCTAACTTGATAAGGAAATAAGTTGCTTATTAGGTTAAACACACATGATTGCTCCCACTAAAGATTACATCATAGTACCAAACTGACAACACTGAATAGTCCGTAATCAAATTACTGAGACAAAGGGGCAATCATTTCACAACATTACACGTTAAAAGGAGCAACTTTTGAAAAAACAAACATAAGTGGCTCTAAACCTACAACATGTCATGCAAAGTAGACTATGCGGGAATCTTCCATCAAACTTTTGGCAACCTGTTCTGTTTGGGATACTATACAGGTTCAATTAATGAATCAGTTGCATTAACATTATCTAGTCCTATCCACATTCATTTTTTTTTGTAAGAACGTCCAATATACTTCTAAACGGCAGCAACTACAATAACAATATGTAGAAATGATTAGTCGTGTTCTCAATTACTACCAGTTAGTTGAGAAGACTTTAAAAATAAGAGAGGGAAGAGAAAAAAAATCATATTTTCAGAGGATTATTGTGAGCCGTGAGGAGGGTGTAGAGTTCCCTTTGAACATTGACAATCTTCTCTCTCAAACCTGTGATCTCTCTGACTAAGATCTACAGAACAAAATTCAATGAATTCTTTATTATTTTTCTATATTCCTTCATCTATTTCTGTTCCTGTTCTATAAAAATAATTGCATAATATGACTTTCACTATGCATCACATGAGGATAACAAGTGCAGTACAAACAGAATATCGACAACATTGGTCCATTCATTTAATGTTGCAAAAGTTCCAGCTTTTCTTTGGCAATCTCATCCACAGAATTGTAATCATAACCAACTTTTAAACAGTTCCAGTACATGAAAATTTTGAAATTGAAAAGCATTAAACACAAAGTTTCCAAAGATGAAAAGCATAGAAAAGAACCTGGGATGTTTTCAAGAAGTCAATGAATACAAAATGAGCAAAACTTTTTGTACAAGCTACAATAACTTGAAGTATTAAATAGATATATAAACAGAAAAAAAATGCAGTGTAAGCATTGATGAAGATAGATAAATCATGAATGATTATTATACAAAGCATTCGTAACGGTGAGGGGGGTGGGTGCGTTAAGATATTAAATGACACCCCTATGGTCATACCTTGTTAAATAGAGAGTGAAATACAAACTATTGTGCATCAAAAATAGAAAGTTGTTTTAGTTTATCATATCTGCAATAGAGCAATGTTATGATCTTCTTGGTTTAAATTTACAATTTAAAAACCAAATTACAGAAAAACTATATTAACACTAGAAGCTTATTTGTATCTAAGTGATTATATAGCAAGAATTAAGGGCCATAAGGTAACAAGGATATACCTGAGAAAGGAACCCATCTGTGACACATGCTTGAGCAAAGACTAACTTGACATCACGGTACAACAGAGAATAAGATATGCATGAGTTCATAACTTGTGGTTCTTAAAATAGCAGATTTAAAAGGGAAGGAGAAACGTGTTCACTGTTACTAAATATATAGTCCAAACACCATGAATATGGAAGACGTGATCTTACAATGTTGTCTGAGCAAACAACAACAAGTCCATAGTTCCCATCCTATGAGCTGCTCTTTACCCAATTGACACAATTGAACAAAGCAGCAATTCCTCCATAGCATGCATTTCTTGAGTCAACACCATCGATGTTGGTATTTCCATATTCCTATGTATTCAGACAAGTAAATAAATACTGTACTCAAGAGCTACAGAAATAGATAATTTGACCAATAAAGTCATTAATAGAACCACACAGTTCTAATTATTAGCAATACTTATTATATTCGAGACAAAAATGAAAAAGATTTCCCAGGCAAGGACTAAACCTCGAGGGTGATGAAAGAGACTTCTCAAGCACAGGATTATTACCTAAGGAGTCGTGGGCAATCTTCTGTTGTAAAAGAAGGCTGAAAAATTAATAAAATTCCGGAAACGTGATAAAATATTACTCTTCTTAAGAATTTATCCACGATAAATGCGTAAGTTCCCAAAAATACAACAGGAACTTCTCGATTTTGAGGGAACTAACAAGAAATCTCTTTAGAGCAAAAATACTCAAGATATTTAAAGAAGAGATAGAGAAAAAGAAGAGAGAATGTGTAAAGAAGAGAAGAAGAGAATATGAGAAGCTCTGCTTTTGTGTTTTTCGAAGTGGGGGATCCTCTATTTATAGAGGATGGGTGTGGAGTGAAACGGAGTGGGAGAAAACGGCTTTGCATCACCCGTGCATGATTTGCGGAAGACATCCCCCTCAATGTTCGAAAATCAACACTTGGATCGGAAGAGGAATTACTTCAACGCTCCAACTTCAAAGCTTCTAGAGGTGGTTACCAGCAATTCCGCAGATCTGAGTGTGAATGGGTGGTTAGGATTTGAAATTTCATTTTCCCCTTTTGAATGTTTTGCAATACTCTGTTTTTACAACAATACCTGACATATTGCAAAATATTTTAAAGAATAAGAAGAAAATAAATAAATATTGGGTCTCATAAGATGCAATGCATCAGAGCTGGTATAGCAAGCTATATGAACCAGTCCTAGATCGATGAACTTAACACACAGTGTAGTTGGTATAGCAAGCTATATGAACCAAGACACTTAGTATGTGTTAGAGGTTTGTCAATCACAATACACCCCCACAATGCTTGTTGTTATCGCTGTGTTGCGCTTAATAGGCTATGCGCGTGCCCGATATTCATGTGTGCTCTAGATATCTTGCCAAGATCTCATGCAAGCGACCCCACTTGACACTCATATAGGTAATTTCATCAAGTATATGCTGCAAATCATACATCACCCGTAAGGTATATGAAAATCATTAAAAACTTTGTTATAAGCTAAAATTCGTACTCCACATGAATTTAATGACAAAGTTTACCTTTTCAATAATGCAATATCTAGCACCTTCATATACCATAGGAATAGACAAATTGATTTTAATCAATTTTGTGCTAGCAGAACTAACAGGTGACTTGTTTTTACCCATATGAACCTTATTCATGGGATCTCCAATCACAAAGGTTGGGTTTCCATCACTTGTTTGTTTGCAAGTGGCTTGAGTCCCATTCCCCTCGATGTTTCTAAAATTATGTTCCTCCCTAGAGGTTTTGTTAGAGGATCGACCAAATTTTGATCTGGCTTAACATAATCAATGGAAATTGTTTCCCTCTTTAGGAGCTGCTTTACCAAATTATGTCTCAACTTAATATGTCTATTCTTTCCATTGTAAGTTTTGTTTTTAGCTATAGCTATTGCCGATTGGCAATTACAATGTATTGATACAGATGGGGTTGGTTTCATTTCTAACGGAATGTTTGCTAGGAAGTTTTTCAACCACTCAGCTTCACTTTCAGGAAATTTTTACCAAGATGACACTATTTGCACAATTATTTACCCATATGACATCGTTGCCATTTTATTTCCTAGTATAACACGTTTTACTATGTATGGTGGGAATTCGACTTATGGGGTACCAAATTCCCAATTGAAAGTTAATGAATGGTTTTTCAAAATGACATTCAGAATTCGTCTGTCAGTGAATCGAATTTTGAATGCTTTTTTTAAGTTTTATAATCTTTTTTTAAAATAAAATAAAATAAAAAATTATAATTTTTATATAATTTTTTTACTGAAAAGAAATAAAAATATTATAAATGATTTATTGTAGATTATGAGAATTTAATTTTCTAAAAATAAATTTTAACTATATAAATGATGTTTTAAATAATTTAGTTAAAACTAGTGAGAATAAATTTAAATTTTTTTGTGAGAGAAAAAAAAAATTAAACTATCCAAGGTTAAATATAATTTGATTTAAAGATAATAAAAAATATTAAAATTTTGTTAAAGTTTATTGTTATTGATAAATTAAAAATTTGAAATAAAATTGAAAAATGAAGTTAGCAAAAATTTAGAGAGTGTAATTTATAAATTTAAAAATAGGTAAAAGTTTTTTTTTAAGTAAAAACTTGATTAAAAATTGGAAGGGTTTATTATTTATTTTTAACATATATGAGAGAAGGAGATAAATAAAAAAGTATGTAAGAGAATATTATTCTCATTAAATTTATATAAAAAAACTATTTATAGATGTTTTGAAAAATTTAATTATATGTAATTTGTGAGAGGAAAAAAAAATCAAACTATCCAAGCTAATTGTATTTTTATTTAAAGATAAAAGAAAATATTACAATATTGTGGATGTTTATTAATAATGGTTAATTAAAAATTTGAAATGAAAAATTGGAAAATCAAATTGGAAATGTTAAATAAAAATTTAGATAGCCTAATTTATAGATTTAAAAATAGATAAAAGTAGAAGAATATAAAATACAGTTATAAAATTATTGTCATTTATTATCTTTATTTATTATCAAAATACAAAAATAAAATATTTATTATTTATTTTCTTATTATTATTAATTACTTAAAATATTTATAAGTTTTTTTTGTATAAATTTAATGAAAATAAATGTTTTTTCTCTTACATACTTTTTTTATTTACCTTCCTCTCTGGTATAAATTAAAAATAAACTCTCTCAAATTTTAATTATAATTTTAATAAAATTTTTACTCAAAAAAAAAATTCTTCTACTTTTATCTATTTTTAAATCTATAAATTATGCTATCTAAATTTTTATTTAACATTTCCAATTTCATTTTCCAATTTTTAATTTCAAAATTTTAGTTTACCATTAATAATAAACATCCATAATATTTTAATATTGTCTTTTATCTTTAAATAAAATTACAATTAGTTAAGATAGTTTGATTTTTTTTTTCTCTAACAAATTACATTTAATTAAACTTTTTAAAACATCTATAAATAATATTTTTTATATAAATTTAATGAGAATAAATGATTTTTCTCTTACATGCTTTTTTATTTATCTCCTTCTCTTATATAAGTTAAAAATAAATAATAAACCCTTCCAATTTTTAATCAAGTTTTT
>Ga0209489_110289_pt1 | contig 10699 bp, 3 predicted proteins | sample SiratrowhiteBW_FD_187527 | JGI IMG/M metagenome (GOLD analysis project Ga0209489, IMG submission 187527) | Root nodule microbial communities of legume samples collected from California, USA - Siratro white BW (SPAdes) (version 2) | ecosystem: Host-associated > Plants > Roots > Nodule | place: USA...
AATAATTAAATCACTAAAAATTATTTACTTTATAAAAGAAATAATAAAAGTATATTATAAATATTATATTGTTTTCTATTTATTTTTCTTTTTTATTTTTTATCGATGAAAATATGTTTACTTAATGGTTAATTGAAGTAAATCAGAAAAAAAAAATATTTTTGTCTCCTTATTTGATTCAATATATATGATGAAATTAAGGGAGAAGATGTTATTTAAAATATTTTTTATTCATTTTAAAAACATTTTTATTTTCTTTTAAATATAAAATTATTAACACACAAAAATAAGGATGTTCACGGGTTGAATTAATTAAAATCATTACCAACCAACTAAAAAATATCTAGTTAGTTAATTCAGTTTCTATATTTTTTATATTAAAATCAATTTAATCTAATTCATTTTAATTATTTACCATCTTATGTCACAAGGGTTAATTAGTAATTTCAGAAATATATCAATTAAAAAAATAAAAACAAATCTATAACATCTATCAAATCAATCCCAAACTTTCATAATCAATTTCCTCAAATCCATTCAAATCTTTCTTTCATCCATTAATCCAAACAGCTCTCTCTTCCACATACAATCCACTCAAATCCCTTCAAATCCATCCTCTCAAATCCACTCCCGCAACCAAACAAAACCTAAGAGAAATATTTTTTATAAAAATTTTTCTTTAAACGTGTGCCTCTCTTTTTTTTACTTACTGTGACTCTTTCTTCTTCTCACTTTTTTTTTTCTTTCTTTTTCCTTTTTCATTTTTTTTTCTGTTTAACTTGTTTTTAAGTTTTCTCTTTTATGCTTTATTTCTTTTAAAACAATCTAATCATATTTTATAATAGTTAAGAAAATATTAATCATTCTTATCTAATCATATTTTCAAATTGAGTAATTTATTATTTACTTTAAATATTTAGTGTTCTCTTCTTTTATTTATTATGATTTTATCATTAACCTTAATGAAATTAGTTGAGAAAAGTGATCTTCTTATTTTGATTAAATATATACTAAAATTTTAATATGTTTGGATACTTTGCTTTACGTTTTTAGATTTTGAATAATTTTATTATTTGGATTTTGAAATTTTCTTTTGAAGATAAGCATTTAAGGTAATAAAAATTATTTATTTTTTTACAAAATTCTTAAGATAAATGATTTGAATATTAAGGTGACTTGGTCACTAAATTTTAATTTTTATATAAAAAAATTATTTTTGAACATTTAAATTTTAGTATTATTGAGTTTTATTTAATAAATAATTGCTTTAAAATATTTGAATTTGGATATTCTTATTGAGAAGTTGATGAAATGATTAGATTATGCATTGTTAAGATATAAAGTTTTCTTAAACTGAGTCTTAAATATGATTTTGATAAATAAAGTTAATTTGTATATCCTTATGTTTGATTACAAGTTTAATATAAATATAAATATACATATTTTTAGTTCGAAAGACCAAAGTTAAATTAAAATAAATAAATGATCATATTTGGATAAATTATGATTTGGATGGATTACTCAACATGATTAAAAGTTGTATTATTAAAATATTTTTGAAAAGTGAGTTGATTCTATTTTTGAGGTTGATTATTTTAATCCATTTATTGCGGCTAATAATTTTTTCTTAAAGAAAAATAAAACGAATATTCAAATTAAACTCTTGATTCTATTTTTTTCTCAAACAAAATTATTCTTATAACTTAATCTTACTTTGAGTCCTATTTAATTGATGTAATAAATTAAAAAAAATTGATAATCATATAATATTGTAAATGCCTAAAATAATCTTAATTAATTTAAATAAGAATAAGTATAAAGTAATAATTAAACATCATTAATTATGAAATTTTATTTTATAGAATTTCAAATGTTAAAAGATTATTTAAAAATTATAATTTAATATATTTAAATAATTAATGGGAAATAATATAAAAAAAATTGTAAACAATTTGAATTTCTTTATCTTTTTGACCCATAATAACTAATAATGGTTAAACGAGAATTTTGTTTTAAATGATAAAAAACAAAAAGAAGAAAACTGATATATATATATAATTTAATAAAATAATGATAAAAAATAATATTTATTGACATGTCTTAAAATTGTTAATATCTCAAATAGTGTGTATAAGTTTTTTCAATTAATAGAAAAATAATAAATATTTTTAACTTTTAAATTAATTTATAATAAAATAAATACAATCAAAGTGATTATTCATGTTTTTGTGCGAATGAAATAATTTATAGTCTTCAACATTACAATAATAAATTATAAAATATTATTGAATAGAAAAATCAATTATACTTAAATATTCTTCTTAAAAAAATAAAAGAAAGTAATTAATAAATATTATAAAAATAAAATTTTTCTCTACAATAAATGAATTACCTTCAATAAGAAAAAATGTAGAAAGGATAGTATATGATTTTTTTAAAACGGAATTAATTAAATATAATAAATTTAATTTACAATAAGAAAATAAAATTTGAAAAAATCAGGTAGCCTTCACCTTTGTCACTGTCCTTCTCTTTTCTTTCTTATGGTTGCCTTTTAGATATGATGGCTAATAATGGTTTTTGTGTGGTGTCTGGTTTAATTTTAACAGTCATATTAATCAATTTTTTTACTTAATTAAGTTTCATTTTTTTTATAAATTTAAATATTTTCAATTAAATTTTTATTAACAAAATTTGTATAAATATTTCAATTTTTTTATATTTTTTGAATTATGTCTCTGTTATTTGATTTACCTATTAATTTACATCCTTCGAGGATGCATAATTGTAATCCTTCAATAGTACATAATGGTAAAAAATTATAATATATAATAACTGAATTAAGTTTTATTAACCCGAATTCATTTTTTTTATCATTATTGTTATATTTTGGTTCTATCTAAATTTAATTGTAAATTTCACAATATAGTTTTTTCTTAAGTTAATGTTATATTCATAATTACATAATATGTGTATAAATGTATTTTGACAATTAAACAATATATAATTTAAAAATAAGTAAACTATATACATTAAATATAAAAATATTTGGTTTAATTTCTTAATTTTTATAAAAGCTGCTTAAGTAACACACCAGTGATAATATATATATTTTTCAAGTAAAAAAAATATTGTTTTTGGAATCTTTTTCAACTGTGAGTGATGCATTTTTCAAATATCTAATTATCTCAAAATCAAGTTTACCACAATATTAATAACTTTTTTTTCTTATATGTAGCTTCGTCTTACTTTTTAATATCTGATTTGATTCACCTGATATATATGTTACGTAATAATTTTTTTAATAATTGTTAGGAGTTGAATTCGTAATCTTGTTGGATCTGATGTTTATTATTAAATTAAAAGTTAAAATAATTAGTAAAAATGTAACTCTTTTTACTAATTAATAATCAAAACGTTACAATTAACTTGGCTTATACCACACAACAACTGATACATAACAACTTATACAACAACTTATACAAGGATATATTATATTTAAATGACAATATTATCTATTTTATACTAAAATTATAAAAAAAAATTGTGTAGTTAGTTTTTTTAATTATTAAAGAAAATAGTTACGTGAGTTATGAGCGTATGAACTTCCGTATAAATAATAAGGTAGAAAAAATTGATAATATAAATAAAAAATTAAAAATGTATATGAAATCATTGCCTTGACTTATACTTCACACTTAACTAATAGGCTACAAGTTCATGTTACATTTTATCCTTCACTTTGTCTAACTAATGCATAAAAGAAAAAAAAAATGCAATTTTAAAATTAAAATCATGATTTTATTATGTAACCCCAAAATTCACTTTATAATATTTCGGTGTTTGTTATTTACGAGTAGTGTGCACTTGAAATAAGTTTTGAATATTTTAAAATATGAAAAAGTTATGAAAGTGGTTTTTTATACCATGGCAATTTGCATTTTAGTGTTGTATATAGAAACATGAAAATCTATTTATGCCATCTTTCAATTATATGAAACTCATCATATATATTTTTCCCTAAGCTAAGTAAAACCTACAATCAAGTATTTATTTTCTCCCAAATAAAGTATAACTCAATTGGACAACAAATCTAACAATCACGCCGAAATCAAAACAAAACTAAAAGACAAACAATAGAGATAAGAAAATAATTTATGCTAAGGGAGAAAATATTATTAAATGATAAAAACAAAAATTACCTGAAAGATAAAATTAAAAAAAGATCCGTGGACGGTGAAACATATAGATAAATTTTGTTTTCTGATATTTTAATTATCATCTTTTGTCTCATTTAGTTGTTATGATATATAACTTTTAAGGGATATTACGAAGGGAAACCACTAACAAAAATTAAGAATGAATACGAGGTAAAGAAGAAAGGTTCAAATATTGACGTTAGCCTTTTTTTTTTTCGTCCCTCTTATTCTCCTCTTAGAAAACGGTGTTGTTTAAAACACATCAAATAATAAATGTAAATACCAATCAATGAATGGAATGAATCACTTTCTTATGTGACCTTTCAACCTATTATTTATAGCATAAACTATGTTTTATAATATAGTTAATTATTTAAATGAGTCAAAATCAAGTCTTATAAAGTTAATACCATTACTTTGTTTAATTTCACCTAAAGTATAATCGACTTTTATTTTAGACTTTTAAGAATTTTTTGTTTGACTTTTCATTCGAAGAATAATTTGTTTTGTTTTTCATGGTTTTTGTTAGAAATGGTCTATCTGTTCTACTCTCGTTTTCTTTGAATTTGAACCATTATTGTCATTTACGTTGCATGACATTTATTTATCTTTTTTCATTTTGCATTACTTTTCTTCATTTAGTTCTTTCTTCAGGATTTTCTTATTTTTCTTATTTAAGAGTACTGTTAAACATTGTGTTGTTGTAGGACTTTAATATAGATCCATATATCACACGTTATGAATCATATCTAGAGATCAACACAAAACAAAAAATGAAATATTATAATTATATGATTTCTAAAACTTGATTTGCATACATATTGTAAATATAGTTATTTGATTATTTATAATAGTTTTTTAATGATAGTTCTTAAGTAACTATTTTCAAAATGATAAATTAATAATTTTAAAATTTTGAAATTATTTTAATGACAGCTCTTTGTGAAAATGTAGTTGAAAGTAAAGAAATGATGACAACTAAAGGAAGTCATCCAAAAAGGTAATAATGGTAATTTTATAATTAATTTAATATTGATGAATAACTATTTATGATGATAATTATAAATCAATCTTTATCAAAAATTAGTTGATCTCAATAATCAGTCAATTATCAATAGAATTATAAAGAGTTCACGTAATGTAAATCGTGAGATCATAATAAAGATTATAAAATTTACTTTTTTTAATATATATATATATATATATATATATATATATATATATATATATTATCAGGAAATAAAATAAATAAAACAAAAGTACTTGATGATGTTTCAAGAAAATAAAAAGAAGAAGAAATATATGTTAGTACTTTAATATAGTTTTATTTTAATTAAAATTAAAATTGATTCAATCCAATTAAGAAGGTGACAGTATAATGTAAAAGACTCTTAATCTTTAATTGGATTTTTTTATATTGAACTGTATTTGCATTAATTTTAATTGGGTGATGTTATATGACAACATATAACAAGATAAAGATAACATATTTTTATGATTTTACTCCACGGTCAGTATGATTTTATTGTTTCATGATATTGCATGAAATTTAAATTACATATAATATATATGATCTTATAATTAAAATCTTGATTTTAACTATCTTGATTATAACTCCCATTTTATAAGTCAGTTTTGTAAGGTTGAGTTAGGCTTAAAGTACATTTCTTAAGATGGTATCAGATCCTATCCTAGCAAGTTTGTTGGGCCTATCAGGCCACCCGTTATTAGGCCCATATTGGACCACTTTTAAATATATAGTTCTATGCATGAGTTAAACAATCTCGGCGTGATAAGGTTTTTCAATAATATATATAAGTGGATGCAAACCTCATCTCACAAATCGGTTTTGTAAGATTTAGTTAGAATTAAATTGCACTTCTTAAGATAATATCAAAGTCTATCCTAACAAGATTATTACTATTGTTATGAGATCACACTTAAATATATAATCTAACACATAAATTGAGAAGTCTCAACATGAGATAGGTGCGTGGAGATCTTATATCAACTAAAGATAAAAAAAATATTTTAATAGTTTACGAGTATAACCCTTATATTAATCGATTTTATAAGATTGAATTATACTTAAAATTCACTTTTTAATAAAAATAATTGCATCACAGTAAGAGGAAGAATTATATTATTGTTATTATATTATCATTTTCATGCCTCCATAATATTAATATATATATATATATATATTAAACTCAATGTAATAATATGTATGCATGATATAGTAATAAATCTCTACTTGTATTGTACGTTATCGTACATGATTATTTATATATCAATAAATTCATGACATGTATAAAAAATGCATACAAATTGATGGGTAAAGCAACCATCAAAGACCAAGTCTTCAAAATGAAATATCTTAAGACCTATTAGCTGAATTAACCTTGATTCATGAGAATATATTTACATATATAATACAAAGAAAATTACGAATTGGAATGGAATAAATAGAATAGACACCTCCTCGCAATTCGGTTATTTGTTGGACCATGAATGCAAGCTCAAATAACTTAGTGATTGATCAGTGATATATATATTCATGAAAAAGATTGATGAATTAGGCATATATCAACGGTGTATGCTCTTAATGGACCACAAATTAGTATCATAGAATAAGATAAGATAACTAATTTATAATTATTCTGTAACAACCATAATTCGTCTCGTCAAAGATTGCAATGTTATTTTATTTGTTTTTAAGAAACGTAATCGAAATAGAATAGCCAAAATTAAATGGTGGCAGATGAGAGAGTAAATACGTACCGTTATCAGTTGCATTTATTTGGAAAGCTTCTTTTATTTCTTTTCTTTCTCTTTTTATTTTTTGGTACTAAGTTTTGTGAATTTTGTTGGTGTCATCACCACGTGTTGCTTTCTCTATCATCCTTAAAGAAAACTTCTACGGAGTGAAGCAATAATTGAAAATAAAGCTCACCAACTTATCGTCTTTCAAAATGTTAATTACAGCATCATTTATCTCTTAAAAGAATATTATGGCAAATGCAAAAGTTAGCTACGGAAACTGTCCATAAAATATCAATGGAAACTTTAAATCCAACAAGAAAAAGCATTATAACAGGAATAGTTTTATAATATTAAGTAAAATTTCCATGTTAACCTTATTAAATACGCAAAACTAATTGGAGTTTTTTCAGAAAAATTATTTAAAGAGGATGTTATACTCATAATAAGTACTCTCATTCTCTCCTATGCTTTTCAGAATGTATTAAATGTACATTGAGGAGATATCACATAAATAGAATAATGTACTAAAAGTATTACCAAGTTTAAACACGTCTTTTCTTTACTGAAATATAGTTTTAGTTCTTTAAGATACTAATTTTCTCATTTAGTCTCTTATTTTCAAAACCAAAATCAGTTCTCTCCTTCTATTGGTATTTCATTTTTTTTATCAGTGCCATTTTCATACTCATTTGGTTCCTCTACATATCACAAAAAAATTCATTAATATATTATCCATCTTTTTGTTTATATTTAAACATTTAATGAACAAAACAAAGAAAAGATTAAACAAAAACTTATATAGGAAAGGGAGAATATTAATGAGAACTAAAATATTATAACTTTTTTTTTCTAAAAGAACGGAGGAATAAAAAAAAAAGATATTTAGATGAATAGATAAATATAATTCAGCTTAAACTTTTTCATCTTGAAGAAGTTGTTTCGACCTAAGTTCTTCAAACTATTAAAACAGACCCCCCCACAAACAGTTCAAACACTAGTTGGTGCATTGACCTAAGTCAATCGTAACAGAGTCGTGCATAAGATGATTTCAATGCATTTTCAGAAGAGGAAAAAATTTAGAAAACACGTGTCAGTCCAAAGTAACTTGATATTCTCTTTAAATTGAAATATTAAAAATATATTTATATTTAATGGACTGAAATTTAAATAAATTTGATGTAATTTAGCTTCATTTAATATTGCTTAAAATATATTATGTGTTCAACTTAAATATCATCTCCAATAAATATGATTAAATGTAATTTAAAAAATATAGTAATCCTTAGTAATCAATAACACTAAACGAATTTAATTGAAATCCTTCTGAAATTAGATGTTTTTATTCGTGTTTGGATATTTTACAGCCAAATACTAAAATTAGTATGATAAACAATATTCTCACACTAGTAACTCTCATGTACTATACATTTATAAAGAAAAATTGAAACTAAATTACAGCTCAACAATAATAGCTCTGTTTTAGGAAACCTTGTCTAGTGCCACACAATGTACATATCTGTTTCAATTATTGTGTAAATGTACCGATGTTCATATGTCTGAAAAATATCCTCTCTGACTTGTCTGAAAGAGAATATACACCAATTTGCATAATAGATAATTTTTGGTGAAAGGGAAAGAGAAGAAATAATGGAGAACAAATACTTCAAACGAAAAAAAAAAAAAAAAAAAAAAAAAAAAAAAGATTCGAGATGTGATAAACACACTAAAGAAAAAAATATTGAGTATTTTTATTGTTTTTAAATTATATTGTAAACGAGATAGATTAAGTAATAAAGTTTCATACCTTTATCATTATTTTAATCATTTTAAAATTAAATATGATACTGATACTATATATATACATATATATATATATATATATATATATATATATATATATATAAAAAAAAATTTTTTTTTTATATATATATATATATATATAATTAACTAACAATTATTTGATTTAGCATAATGCCCTAATCTTGTTAAGTATAAATTTAAATCCTATATTCAATAGAAATTAGAAAATTGAACCATATATAAGAAAAAATTTATAAATTTCATATCTTAAAATTTTAAATTGAAAATAATATTAGTTTCTTGTGTAAATCTGTCTCGTATCTTATACAATTTTATATCTATACCAAATATTTTTAGTATATATTTTTTATCTTAAAATATAATTAATTTAAAAATAATTAAAAATGTATAAAATTTTTGCTCATAGCAATATATACTTTTAGTATCTGATCATATATTCAAATACACCTTTCATTATATTCTCTCTAATTGTGTCTTTTTCTAGTGGGGGAAAAACACTCTAATTATATATGTAATTTTTTGTCTTGTTTTTTTTCCTTGAAAATAAAAACAAATGGGTAATGGGTATCTACCAAACGGGGTACTATATATATAAACTCCAAAGGGTTGGAAGAACACAGTGTAGTTTTGGTCTGATATTTGAGACCAGAGAAAGCACAGCAATGGAGGACAGAACCATAGGAAGAAATGGAAGCTCTAGAAAGGGTAGCTTGAGGTTTGGAATAGGAGAGAATGGAAAGAAGGATCACACTGTGGTGGAGCTTGGAAGTATAGACACACACAGACTTCTTCTGAGCGGTGGAGAGAGAGAGAAAAAGCAACAACCTCTCACCAACTCTCTTTCTTCCAGGCAAATGAAATCCCTATCTGCTCTCTGTGACACCATCTTACCTTCTGTCGACCACTTTCTTCACTCTTCCGATGAATCTGTCAACAGGTTCTATCGCATTTCAGCTTCCATGGCAGGCACACCAGAACTTGTACGCCTCCTACTAATTCTCTTTCGTTTATTCCTTAAATTTTCATCATCATATCTCAAAGCCCTAATCTCTCTTCTCTCTCTCTTTTATATATATATAATACTTACTCTAAAGAAAATGAGAAAAGAAACTCAAAATGGTTTTATGGCATAATTAGCAGCTGCAGTTATAACCTCAAAACTGTTATTGATTATGTCAAATATAAGAAAAGCAGGAGTATGGCAGATTTGAATTTATATTTTAGTTATCATTATGATATGCCATTTGAATATATATATGATGATAATGTTGCAGTATTTTTCTGCATTTGCACTGTTTAAGGTAAAACTGATTGATTAATGAACTCGGTCACTTTCTTATCATGTGTTATTCAAATCATAATTTGCAACAGCAGATAAAAGTAGCTTTTTGCATTAAAAAAATACTGATGTTATGTCAGTGTAGAATTTATATATATTCTAGAGTTAATTAATTATAAGATGAGATGTCACTTTGAAAGATAGGAGAAAGAACTTAATTTACATAATTATATAGTGAAATGTGATGTGTTTTGTGATGAACAGTTAGGAGGAATGATATGTGAGAGACTGAAACACCCAATGACAGGGTTACTGAAGTTGGTGTTATGGGTGTTATCAACGTGGTTTGGAACATTAATGTTGTGTGGGATGGGGTGTGTCACAACTGAATTCCCCTTCATCCACAGCTATCCTGATTTGTCTGTGCAGAAAAGGCAACAGATTATGAGATCATGGTCTCTTAGTTACATTCGTCAACTAAGACAACTCTTCAGGACCATCAAACTTCTCACTCTCCTTGTCTTCTTCACTCAGGTATTCATTCTATTAACCTCTTCATCTTTCTAAAAACAAAAACTTATATACTCTTTGTTTGTTAGCTATTTTTTTTTTTTTTTTTTTTATTTTTTAATTTTTT
>Ga0209489_110291_pt1 | contig 10698 bp, 7 predicted proteins | sample SiratrowhiteBW_FD_187527 | JGI IMG/M metagenome (GOLD analysis project Ga0209489, IMG submission 187527) | Root nodule microbial communities of legume samples collected from California, USA - Siratro white BW (SPAdes) (version 2) | ecosystem: Host-associated > Plants > Roots > Nodule | place: USA...
ATAGTGATAGTTTATTCTTTTGCTTTTCCTTTTTTTTTTTGTGTTAAGGGTGTAATTTCATTCCAAAATTACAATAAATGACAGATTTTAAAAAAATAGATAAATTGTGTTCGGTAAACCCTAATTTGTACTAAAGAAGTCGTGTTAAATCATGCATCTCAAAGACGGTTTTTGTTTAAAAACTTTTCATTTTAAAGTCAAACAAGATGTCCACAACTTTAATTTTTATCATTAAAGCTAGAGTAGTATAGAGGACAGACGATTTTATATTTTTTTCTTTAAAAAAAATAATGTTATGCTTGACAAACTTTAATATCTTATTTTTATAGTGAAGTCCTGCTTAATTAAATTACTCTTTTGTTTATTACGTGAAGGATGCAAAATTTTATTCTGCTTTTGTCCCACTAGCTTTTGCATGAACTCACCGTTCATTTCTCGGTCCAATTTTGGTACCAAAGTTAAGTGCATGCACGTGGGCCTATTTGCGTGCAATTTTAGAATTGAACCTTCGTTGGGAAAATCAATGGAACTACTGCTTATTTACGTAGATCACAGGGCTGCGTGGGATGTATCCGAGGAATCCATTAATTCAATGCAGTTGCATCAACTCAAATCTTAAAAACTCTTCCAGAATCATTAGGTAAACTATGGAATTTGCATATACTGAATCTAGATTATTGCTATCGTCTCAAACAGTTGCCTAACGGATTAACACGCTTAAAAGCTCTATAACAACTCTTTCAAGGATTGCTACAACCTATCAAGTTTGCCTCCTCACTTAGGGAAGTTAACTTCTCTAAAGAATTAAGCACGTATTTCTTTGGTAGGGAAAGATGGTTCCGTTTAGCATAACTGAAGCAATGGCTTTAGACCTCAAGGTCTCAAAAGTCTCAAAAAAATTTAATATGCTTTAGGTCTCAAGGTTACAAAGGCCTAAAAAAATTAATATGCTTTAAGCTTCAAGGCTTCAAAAGCCTCAAAAAAATTTAATACTCACATATAATTATAAAATAAAAAATATTTAATTTTAAAATTATACTAACAAAATTTTAATTAAAAATTTAAATATTTTAAGTGACTTTAAGTTTACATTGGTGCTAGAAATATTATTTAATGACTTTAAATTTATATTGGTACTATAAATAATATTTAATGAATAATATTCTTGAAACTTTCTTATAATAAATTAATATTTTAAACAAAATTGAACAATCAAGGAATCTTTCCTATCAAAACTTTCTAATTTTTCTCTTTCTTATGTTCCTTCCAACAGATTGATATCATATCTTTATATGTCCTATCATTGTCTAACTCTTCCACTTCTTCTTCTTTCTTCACTTATCTCCTTTTCTTCCTGTCTCTTTGTTCCTTCCATAATATTATTTCAACTTGTTTTCAATTTCAAATTTCTTTCATCTCATATTTCATCAGTCTATACTGTGAATTTACTTAGAGACATTGAAGAAGAGTTCGTGTTCACTTTCGCTCCTTTTGAGTGCATCAATATTAGGTAAAAATAATATGAGATTGATCAATTAATCCCAATTTTTTTTTATTTTTTATTATTGTTTAATTAATCTTAAAATAATTTGTGCAAATTCAAGGAAGCAAATTTAGAAGTTACAAATTATATTTAAAGACATACCAAAGGACAGGATCAATCAGGTTTTATCTTTTTAACTTAGACTTATTTTATATACTTATAAGTTATATTCAGTGTGATATATATTATAATTTTTAATTTATATAAAAATATACAATATGGCAACTAGAAAATTTGAATCAGGTTATTCAAAACTTAAAAAAAAAAAGTTGAACTTTTTGTTGAATCACAAAAAGGGGCTATGGATAAATTTATAAAAATAAACAAAAAATATGAATTAGAAAATATAGGTGAGTCTTATTTGAATGAACAACATAACAATATAAATTTAGGTAAAGATAACAATGTAAATATAGGTGAAGACAATAATAAAGTAGTCAACCAAGATAATAATTTTGATTCTCAAACTTAAGATAATAATTTTGATTCTCAAACTAATGATATAGTAATTCTGAATGAAATTATGATTCTAATATTAAAAATATATACTATCCAAGTCAATGGGAGGATATTGATACAAAATTAAGAGACTTATTAGTAGAAAAATGCCCTATTAGGATAACTGATATAGATTTTCCAAAAGATAAATACTCTAGACACTTTTCTGGATCATATTATATCCAAAAATTTTGTGAAAAAAGAACGAGTCATAAAATAAAACAATTTGATGAAAATATTAAGAATGAAGTTATTAAATCACCTCAAGAGTCATTTAGAATTGATTATTTTTTATATATTGTAGATAAAGCAATTACCACACTCCAAAATAGATTTGAACAATTTAAAATATATGAAGATATTTTTGGTTTGTTATTTAGTATTAAAAATTTAAAGTTATTGGGTTGTGTATTTTTGAAAGAAAAATGCTTAAACCTTGAAAAGTATTTGAAACATGATAATTTATTGGATCTTGATGACTTAAATTTATTTTCAGAATTAAATATCTTAAAGGAGATTATAAGATTGAAAATTGATAAACCAATTGACATTCTTAAAAAGAATAAATTCTTTTCCAAATGCATATATAGCATATAGAATAATGTTAACAATTCCAAGTATCAGTTGTTTCAGCTTAAAAGAGTTTTTCAAAACTTAAACTAATAAAATCTTATCTATTAAAAAAGACTTTTTAAATAAAATTAATTATGATAATTTAATAGATAATTTTACATCACAAAAATTCAAAAAATAAACTTTAAATAAAAATATCATAATTTTAATTATTTTATTAATTTAAAAAATATCTCATTTTTTTCATTTCATTTAAGCATATAAAGCTTTGATCCGCCACTGACAAAGCATCTAGAGAAGATGAAAAGTGTAACAGATGGCAAAGAAGCCAACTTGTCAAATAAGCAACTTAACAAGTTGTATTTGTCATGGGATGAAAATAAAGAATCCAAATTACAACAGAACGTTGAGGAGATTCTTGGAGCCCTTCAACCTGATACCCAACAACTCCAAAGTTTGACATTGCAAGGATACAAAGGTGCAAACTTTCCACTGTGGATGTGAAGTTCTTCTTCCCTCAAGGAATTAGCAATTGTGGGGTGTCATAAATTCAACGTGTCATGGTTTTCAGTGCCTTGAGGATTTGTCGATTTACCGATGCAAAGAGGTGCAACATTTGCATGAGGGTTTACAACGTATGACTTGATTATGGGATCTTCCTAACGTGGAATCCTTGTCTGGGTGATTTGGGAACCTTCCCTTGCTTCGGAGTTTGTCATTACTTGTTCTTCCAAACCTGAAATCCTTGCCTGACTGCTTTGGAGACCTTCCCTTGCTTCGGAGTTTAATATTGAGGGATCTTCCCAAAGTGGAATTCTTGCCTGGCTGCTTCGGGAACTTTCGCTTGCTTCGTGAATTTGTTATTGGTGACTGTTCCAAGTTAACGTGTCTTCCTACGAGCCTGAACCTGAAAATTTTAGAAAAGGTGGAGATTTACCATGGCCCTTCGTTATATGTGAGAAGGGAAGAGGAGATGACAAGTTAAAAATTATCTCCTTTCAGAAATTAAAGTGATTGCTCGTATTACGCAAGGTAAAATCTAGTTTTCTTAAAAAAATAAAAAATGGTTCTTGCCTTGTAAAGAGTCAACTTTGTTTATATTAACTGTTTTTAAACTTTTTCTCTTTTCGCTTTTGGTTCCCTATTAAGTTAGGCTGTTCGATATACATGGCTGTCTGTACTTAATTAATTAAAAATTTATTAATTTTTTTTATAAATATTAACAAACTTTCTTCATAAATAATAAAAAAAATTTTAATAAATATTAAAAAATATTTATATTTCTTTTCCAACAATACAAAATTAAATATTTAAAAATAATATGTTAAACTGAATTTTTTAAATTATAAATATTTTAACAGTATCTAATATTGTTAAAAAAAATATAAGAGAGATGTTTATGTAAATGTGAGAAAAAAATTATTTAATATATAAATTTTAAATGTTAAATTATAATGTATGCTGATTGATAAAATTAATCACCAATTTACTGTTTTAGCTTTATCAATTCGTAAAAATATGTTAATCATATTAGATGAATCAACGGAAGGATGAATGTGATCAATTGATATCGCTAAATTAACAACTTATAAAATAAGTACTAATATTATTTTGACCTATATAATATGTCTTAAAAGGAAAACCTTTGCAGTATCTTATGCTTTCTCCTCTCTCTCTCTATATATATATATATATATATATATATATATATATATATATATATATATTATAGCATGTCTCTCCGTAAACCTTCTTGAATAATATGATCTTGTATGTTTCAATTGAGAATTCGAAATATATTTTTCCTCCAATTGAATATTTTGTTCTTTGTAAGTAGCTTTCACTGAATGTAAAAGCAAATCATTAAAAGGGGCTACAGAAACATACATACCACTTAGTCTTTAATTGTGTTTTTGTTTTACTAGTAGAAAAAACATATTTAATCGCAGTTGTATAAGGCTTACAAGCACAGTTGTGCAACCGCAATAAAAAGTATTGAAGATACACAACGCGGTTGTACAACCACGATGGAAAGTATAATATACCACCGCAGTTCTTTAGAAACCGCATTAAAAAATGGCTCACAGTGTGCAAAAATAACAAAAACTGGCACATACCAGTGCGGTTGTAGAGGGAACTGTGTTGGTATGTGCTAGTTTTTTTTAAACTGGTGCCCAATACCAAAATTCAATTGCTGCTACACAACCAAAATTCATTTGCTACTACCAAAACCAAAATTCAAAATCCAATATCTCCAATTCAACACATACTGAATTAAAAATCTAATATCTCGAATTCAACACATACTCAATTCAAAATTCAACTTTCCACAAACACAACAATTCTAAGTATTGACACAACCATTATATAAGTCTATATATGCATACACTAGAAAGTTGTTACAATATACTACAACTTAGACAAATATTACTATACATTATACTAGAAAGTTATTACAATATACTACAACTTACTACAAGTTTACTATAAGATTTCATTTCTCTTCTCAATGAAGTAAGTTGCCCATTCTGTCCGAATATCTTCTATGTACTTGTGTTCAATTGGGTCTGGATCTATGAACATCTCAAATAGAATAATTGTGTTAGTAGTTATCATCATATGCTCATCATAATTTTATCTAATTTGAACACTTTCATACATGTTCCCAAGAGTCGGTGATATGGGCTTGGACTATAGTCTTCATCCAATGCATGACGTAGTAGCCACATTCCCAACTTCCTTTTTGTTTGTTACACTACAATTTCATCAAAGTTAATTCATTAAACAATTCTACAACAAATTTAATAGGTTCAATTAAGAATAAAAATACCTTAGGCTGCACCCAACATAGAGTATGGGATGAGGATATAGATCTACCGCCAATTACATTAATAATATTAATTCACTAAAATCAGAGATGATTAGTAATAACTTGCATATTATACAAACAAGATCAATATTTTATAAGGTAAATTAAATCATACCTTGTACCACTTGTTTGAAGTCATTACTTGGCTTCTTATGCAGTGAACAGAACCAGACCACATTTTTATCCAAAGGACAAACAACCATTAGTTGCCAATGACTCCTAAAATAATGAATCCATTATTGATGTTCTCTAAATTACTTGAAATAAAAAATATAAAGATTAGTAACTTACAATTGAATAATTGGGGCAAAATAAATGCTCTTTCTGGATTCTCCAATCCATTTCTGTATATAATTTTGGCATTCCAACCTTTTATTTTCAGACATTTGTAAGCTTTGTGGCTCAAGGAATCCATAGATATCAGGATTCCCTGAGTTATAAGCTAATTTGTTTATGTTCCTGCATTGTTAATATATTGAATATCAGTAAAAACATATTAAGAAATGTAAAAATGTGTAACTCTAAAATATACTTACATCATCCATAACTGAATGACTGTAATGTTTAACATTTGGGATCCCATGGCGATTTCCATTATATCATTCATGTATACGTAGAGTGGCATACCACCATTGTTGACATCAAATACTCTATTACATAAAACATAAAATGTTGGGGATCGAACATCCCCGAACTCAATACCAACACGTCATGATAAACATAAATATTACAGAAAACATAAAATATCGGGGATCGAACATCCCCGAACTCAATATCAACACGTCATGATAAACATAAATATTACAGAAAACATAAAATGTCGGGGATCGAACATCCCCGGACTCAATACCAACACAACATGATAAACACGATATAATCCTAGTGATATACTCTAGTCTCTCTAACATCATCCTAGTAAGAAGCATTGAGAATTTGACAAAAAAAATGGACGAACCTGAAAAGTAGAGACGATGGCAACAACATCACGATACAATGACAGTAGAGACCGAGAAATGTATGGACGACTATGCCGGATACCTTAAAATATAAAATTAAGTTAAACAGAGAAAATTGAATAAGTGCAGAAAATTATGATACATTTGTATAGCTACTACTTTTATGATAATACAACGTGTTTAGTTAATCTAATATACACACTAAATTATACTATATAAATTAATACAAACTTCAATTCATAAGCACATTTAAGGATCACCAACCTAACTTGAGACTTTCCAACACTCTTTCTCAAACGAAAACTCTGCCACCCAAAATGCCAAACTTTCAACAAAAATGGCTAAAAATTCTTGCTACAGAAAACATTGAAAGTTAACCAAGCATGGAGTTTGTGTAAAACAATATTAACAACAAATGTGTGACTATGTTCATGTTTAACAATATTAACAATGGGTTTGTGTTAAACAATACTAAAAATAAGAAATAACAAGTTTGGAGTAGAAGAATGAGGCAGAAGGAAATAGAGACCTGAGTCGTGGTGGTGGTGGCGGCCGTGGAACTAGAACTTCTTGGTGGTGGGGGTGGTGGTGGCGGCGAACGAAATGGAGAGACCACGAGAGAGGCAATGAAATGGCAAGAACGAGAGAGGAATAGCGAGAATCGAGACTGAGAGAGACTGAGATAGGAAGAATGAAATGGAGACGAGAGAGGAAGAGCGCTACTCGAGAGAAAGAGAGAAAGACGAAAACGAGAAGGAAACGCATAAAAAGCCCTAAAAACAGGAGATACGAGCGCAGTTGTTAGTGGGAACCACGCTCGTATCCCACATACAAATGCGGTTGGTTAAGCAGTCGCGTTTGTATGTCCCTGCAAAATAATTTTTAAATTATTTTGCATATACCAGGGCGATTGTTTAAACAACTGCACTGGTAACTCCCTGTTATTTTTCATTTTCTACCTTACCATCGCGGTTCTCGCTCCAACCGCGATGGTATGGTTGCACTTAATTTCAAAAATGTTACCGCGTTCTTTTTCATTGAGGTTATTTTTTAACCGCGATCATATCCTGCCGTGGAATGTGTTTTTTCCACTAGTGTTTCTACGAAGGTAGGTGAAATATAAGAAAAGGTCACATTTTAATTAATAAAATATTATAAGAAAATTGGTAACGAAAATTTGTGAAAAAACAGAAAGTTTTATTATATTTTTATATAATTATTTGTAAAAAAAACTATAAAATAAAAATTATGTTTTTACTATCTAACCGTGTTAAATGGGTTTAATGTCAGTTAAAGTACTATGGTTCTTATATTAAATATTTCATTGAAGTTCTTTTTACTTTTAGGTTGTGTTTGGATGGATCAATTTAAGGGAATTTATTGTTCAAGAGAATAGATTTGAGTGTATGAAGCCTGTTTGGTTGACCTAATTTGGGAGGATGGATCAGGAGAAATTTGCAGAATAGGATATTCGTTTATGTGAAGAGATTTAAAGAGATTTGAAGGGATAAAATTAGAAATTACAAAATAACCCTTGTAAATGAGGTAGAAATTACGAAAAACTCTTATAAGTGGGGGGATAACTTTGAAATAAAATAAATGTTGCAGAGTATTTTGAAGTATTAGTACATGACTAAAACAAAAGATATTTAATAAAAAAAATACAAAATATTATTTATATTTTTACTAATCATTATTTTAAGAACAATTAATTACAAAATGATTAAAAATAAACAAATATCAAATATAACATTTAATGGTAATCATATATATGTTAATAAGAGTATTTAGGTTTTTTCCCCAATTTGGTGTACTTTTCAATATTAATTCTCAAAATGGATAGAAAAAAATTTATTTACCAAAATAGACAAATTTTGTCCGCTAGATAGGCATAATTTCAAACTAGTCAAAATAAAAGTGGCATGTTGACGATTTCAATTAATGACATTAATTAAAATTGTTTCTCTCTCTTTAATCAGTTTTTAATTATTTGATACTATGATCCTTAAGTTTAACAATTAACAAAATGAATAATAATAATAATAATTACATAATAATAATTAACAAAACTATAACATGAATATTAAGACGTACAAATTTATTTTAAATTAAAACAAAATAACATAATGATAATAATAATAATAATAATAATTTTAATTAAATTCATATCAATTTAATTTAAATAATAATAATAAGAATAATTTCATACAAATTTAATTTAAAAAATTATTATTATTATTATTGAATTCACTTATTATTAATTATTATTATGTTATTTTATTTTAATTTAAAAATAACAATAATAATTATTAAATTCATATGAATTCTTCTTCTTATTATTATCATTATGTTATTTTGTTTTAATTTAAAATAAATTTGTATGTTTTAATTTTTTTTATTACAGTTTTGTTAATTATTATTATTAATTTTTTTGTTAATTGTTAAAATAACAAACATAGTGCTAAATAATTAAAAAATTATTTGTTAATTATTATTATATAATGATTATTATTTTTTATTAATTGTTAAACCTAACAATCATAATATAAAATAATTAAAAAATGATTGCAAAGAAAAACGATTTTAACTAAAGTCATTAATTGAAATCGTAAGCATGTCACTTTTATTTTGATCAGTTTGAAATTATGCCTATATAGCTGGCATAATTTGCCCATTTTGGTAAATAAATGTTTTTTTTACCCATTTTGGGAATTAATATTAAAAAGTACACCAAAATGGGAAAAAAACTGAATATTTAATTTTTAATAATTACTTTTAATTAAATGTTATTTATTAATATTTTTTATTTTAAATTTAAGTACACCTTTCATTTGTTTTAATCAATTTAGGTAGACTATTTATATACTTTTTATTATAACTTACTAATATGTTTATAGAAATAAAATAAGAATTCAAAAAATTCATACTTAATCTCTTAAAAATATAATAAAAAAATATTTAACTTTTTTAGTAAGAGAATTAATAAAAAGGTAAATTTAGAAAATATTTACAATTATTATTAATATGTACGAGTATCCAAGAAATACAAATTACAAACTATTTTTGTTTAGACTAATAATTTTAAAAGTTTCAATTTAAGTAAAATATAAAAATAATTTATACTTACAAAAACAGTAGTAAATTTCAATAAAAAAAAGTAGTTTAAATTGTAGGAATTTTTTTTTTATGGATTTTAATTAATTATGATTTAGACTAAATTGTATATTTTAATAGAATAATAAATCTACGATTTTATTGTATTATTTAGTATTTATGTTTAATTTTAAACACTACAAGAACAACTCAATTTACGTACAGATTATTACCTACGAATCTGTATCCGTACGTAAATTCACATTACCCACGGATTATTACCTACGGATCTGTATCTATAGGTATTACCCACGAATTTAAGTCGTAGGTATTATCCACGGACATAGGTTCATAGATATTACCCACGAACACAGATTCGTAGGTATTACCCACAAACTATTTTCGTAGGTAATACCTACAAACCTATGTCCGTGAGTAATACCTACGGACCTATGTCCGTGGATAATACCTACGGACCTATGTCCGTGGATAATACCTACGGACCTATGTCCGTGGGTAATACTTAAGAACTTATATTTATGGATAAAACTACTATTATCTCTTATTAATGACGTTGATATTGATTTATTAATAACAACATTAGTAAAGGTGAATATTATTAACAATATTAATATTTTTATTGATATTATTAATATTATAACTAATATTATTGGTATTTTTAACACTTTTATTACTATTATTATTATTATTGTTATTATTATTATTATTATTAAATTTGTATTACTATTATTAATATTATTATTAGTTTTATTAATATTATTATTATCATTGGTATTATTAATAATATTATCATTATTATTATTAACATTAGTAATATTATTAATATTATTGCTAATATTATTGTTTTTATTATTATTTTTAATATTGTTAGTTATAATATTATTAAAATTATTATTATTATTATTATCAGTATTATATTTTTTTCAAATTATAATGTTTTTTTAATATTTTTAAAGTTTTTAATATTATTAATATTTATACACAAAATATTATTAATGTTATTGATAACATTATTATTATTATTATTATTATTATTTATATTAACATTATTATTATATGTTTTTTAATATATGAAATATTATTAATACTTCTATTCATATTATTTATATTTACATTAATAATATTTTTAATATTACTATATTATT